>Ga0206125_10000858_pt1 | contig 37902 bp, 35 predicted proteins | sample Helgoland_Spring_4_FD_148598 | JGI IMG/M metagenome (GOLD analysis project Ga0206125, IMG submission 148598) | Pelagic subsurface seawater microbial communities from Kabeltonne, Helgoland, North Sea - Helgoland_Spring_Bloom_20160331_1 | ecosystem: Environmental > Aquatic > Marine > Epipelagic ... | reverse complement strand
TCCCATTCCGAACAGAGAAGTTAAGCCCGTCCGCGCTGATGGTACTGCCGTAACAGGTGGGAGAGTAAGTCGTTGCCAGACTTTATCAAGGCCCTTAGGAAACTAAGGGCTTTTTTTATGACCTATTTTATCAAATGAGTTGATCCTTTATTTATTCTAACATAAACTTGTGGTCAATGACGTTTTTATATCCATCTGTTCTTTGGGGGTTATTGCTCTTGCTTATCCCTGTCTTAATCCACTTATTTTCCTTTAGAAGAGTGGTCACTGTCGTTTTTCCGAGTATTTCATTTATGGAAGAGCTTAAAAATGAAACGGGTAACAGAACGAATTTGAAGCATTTACTAGTGCTAGGTTCAAGACTACTTTTTATGTTTTTTATAATCATGGCCTTTGCACAACCTATCATTACGGATCATTCGGTACCTGATGATGGAACTTTGATATACATTGATAATTCACGAAGTATGTCGGGAGAAGTAGTTGCTGGTCAGATCGGTTTAAATAAAGCTTTGGAGTTGAGTGATGACTTCATCAGTAGGGCCCCCATTGATGCTAAATTTCAAGTTTTGACCAATCACTCTCCAGTCGTTTTATCATGGCTCTCCAAAGATGGGGCCTTGGACAAGTTGTCCGATGTGCGTCTCTCAGACGATCTAAAGAGTTTTTCACAAATTATGCAGAAAGCTTCAGCGCTGTCTCAAAGGATGACTTTTTTTTATTTATCAGATTTCCAAAAATCGACAATAGGATCTATTGAAGCTCCAAAAGAGGTGGATTGGCAAATCAAATTGATAAAAATACCTGTAGATAATGTTTCTAATATATATGTTGACACCGCATATATAGAAGTGGCTCAGATTTATGATGCGCAAAAAAAAATAAGAGTATTACTTAAAAACAGTGGCAATAAAGATAGGAAAGCCATACAACTCAAGCTGATCTCAGGGCAGCAATTGATTTCAACTTCATCGGTTGACATCAAGGCGAGATCAGAAGCTGTTGTGATATTATCTTTTGATGAGGGCTATATCAAAGAGGGACAGATGAAAATTGAGTTGGTTGATTATCCTGTTTATTTTGATAATATTTTTCATATGTCGTTTCCCTCGGCAAAAGTCAATAAAATCATGCATATTCATTCTAATGAATATTTTACCAGCGCAATTGAAAAGGTATATAGCAATAAAACCTATTTTGAATATATCAGAGTTAAGGAAGACGCAATTGATTATGGAAAACTGCAAATGGCAGATTTTGTCATTTTAGATGGCTTTGAAAACATTCCTCAAAGTCTTGATGCGTATAAAGATTATAATGATTTTTTAATTATACCGCCCAAGGAAATAGAAAAGCCATCTTATCAAAGGTTTCTTTCTAGACCTATACATTTAGTTCAGGATTCAATACCCATTGGATTAAATATTAAAGATATAAATGATCCATTTTTTGTGGGGGTATTTAATACCAAAGAGGCGGATATAGGACTACTCAAAGCTAAAAGAAATATAGAAGTTAAGGGTAGAATGAACATACTGTTGCAAAATGAATTTGAGAAAGTTTTTTTGGGAAGTGTCAAAAACAATGATCATTATATTTATTTTTTTGCCTCACCTTTGACTCCGGAATTTACTAATGTAACACATCATGCCACTTTTTTACCTTTAATATACAAAATGTCGATGTCGGATAATCGTTATATTCATCCCTTATATTATGATCTTTCTGAAGATTATGTAAGTATTGCTACCCGAGATTTTGATTCTTCTAAAAAATTAAGGGTTTTTAACAGAGCGACTGAATGGATTCCAAATTATCAATATGCAGCGGGAAGATTACTGTTGGAACTACCTCCATTTGGGTTAAAAGCAGGACATTATGAGATCATAAATGGGGATCGTTTGATTAAAAGAATGGCCTTGAATGAATCAAGAGTTGAATCTGAGATGGAGGGGTATACCCATTCAGAATTAGTCGAAGTGGATACTAAGAGTCAGTATATAGATTTGATTAATGATGAAAAAATAGAAAATTTGACTATTAATGAAGGTTTTGGAGACTCCGCAGAGGACTTATTTAAAATTGCATTAATTTTGTCTTTATTCTTTGTTTTGTTAGAGGCTTTATTTATTCGAATTCTATAAAATGAATATAAGAAATGTAGTTGTAAAAAATACGCACTCGTCTCATCACGGGCAAGAAGTAGACATTCGGATAGAAAAAGGCATTATTGAATCTATTGTTGAGAGTAAAATCAAGGCAGATGACCCAAAATTGATTTCTCCGGGCTTGATGGACTTATCAAGTCATTTTAATGATCCCGGGAGAGAATATAAAGAAGACTTAATTACGGGTTTAAAAACGGCTTGTGAAGGGGGGTTCACAGATGTTTGTATTCTACCCAATACGTTGCCGGCAGCTGACAATCGAAGTACGATCGAATACATGTTGACCAAAGCGAGTCGGCAGGTGACTTCAGTCCATCCATTAGGTGCTTTGAGTAAGGAATTGAAGGGAGATAGTTTGGCAGAGATTTTAGACTTGAGAGCATCGGGTGCTGTTGCCTTTACCGATGGTGTAGTCCCTATCATGAATGCTGAACTATTACTAAAGGCTTTACAATATGTACAAAAATTTAAAGGCCTTGTTATCAGTAGGCCGCGAGATTTAAGTCTGTCAAGAGGGGGCCAAATGCATGAGGGGAATGTAAGTACGAGTTTAGGATTGGAGGGCCTGTCGAGCCTTTCGGAAAAGGTCATGATTGAGAGAGATCTTTCTGTTTTGGCCTACACAGGCGGACGGCTTCACATCCATGGTATTTCCACCTTCGAATCGGTAGCCTTGATTGCCGAAGCGAAAAAAAGTGGATTGGCGGTGACTTGTGATGTGATCCTCCATCAATTATGCTACTCGGATGATCATTTGTCTTCCTTTGATCCTTATTACAAGGTAGATCCACCTTTACGTACTGATAAGGATATTCAAGCCTTGAAGAACGGTCTGGTCAATGGTACCATAGATGCCCTTTCAATCGATCATATGCCGCAAGATGAAGAGAGCAAAATTTTGGAATTTGACTTAGCAGCATTTGGAATGGTCGGATTGCAAACTGCCTTTTCTTTACTACTTGGTTTGGCTTCAAAAGAACTAACCTTAGATATTTTGCTTGAAAAATTATCGAATGGCCCCAGAAAGGTCCTGAAGTTGCCTACGATAAAGGTTGAAGAAGGTGAATTTGCTAAATTAACGTTATTAGATGCCCACCTAAAATGGCAATTTAATGAGGAATCAAACATTTCTAAGTCCAATAATTCACCTTTATTTGGTCAGCTACTTACGGGTAAATCCGTGGGAGTGATCAACGGTGAAAAATTATATTTTCCAAGCTAAGCTATGAAAGAAGTAGGTTTACGATATGCCGGCGTTGCGGCATTACTCATGATAATTGTATTCTTAGTATCCTACTATATCGGAGTACATCCTTTCATAGAAATGAGCCATCTTTTTTTCGATTTATTCATTTATGGATTGGTGATCTATTTCGCACTGAATGAATTTAAAACGGTAAACAATGAAGGTATTTTACATTTTTGGCAAGGGATGAGTATTGGATTTTTTGTGAACATATTTTCTTTTGGAATATATATGGTGTTCTTATTTTCAATAATGAATTTTGATGAGAATATTTTGATCAGTTATCAACAGCAAGCTGTAGATTTTTTGGAAATAAAGTCAGCACAATATATTGAGGGTTTTGGGGAAGAACAATATCAAATTCAGTTGGAAACCATTCAAGGAACGACTATTTTAGATATGGCATTGATGGGAGGAGTTAAAAAATTTATATCTGCCATGCTGATCACCCCAGTGCTTTCATTTTTGAAAAGAAAAACTTAACTTATAAAATAATATGAAAGATCATGCTTTAAAATCTGGAGTTATACTTGGTGTCGTTGGGATACTGATTTCCTTAACGGCCTACATCATAGATCCTTTATTGATGATAAAATGGTGGTTTAGTCTCTCTTCCTTAGTGCTCTTTATCGGCCTAGTTAGTTATTTTGGTATCCAATATCGAGAGATTTTGGGTGGTTTTGTGTCTTTCAAAATAGGATATATTTATTCTATCATCACCTTTGTATTGGCAGGAGTTATTGGGACAGCCTTTAATATTTTGTTGTTCCACGTTATAGATCCTGATCTACCCCAATTAATTTCGGAAGCCATTATTGAGCAAACCGTAGAGATGATGGAGGGTTTTGGTGCCAATCAAGAGATCATCGATCAAGCGATTGAGGATGCAGACACACCGGCTACTTTTACGGTGATGGGACAAATTAAAAGTTTTGGAATGGTGTTAATTTTCTATACATTAATGTCCTTAATCTCAGGGGCGATTATCAAACGTAAAGTACCCGAATTCACAGAGTAACAATCGTGTCAGTCACTAAAAAAAATGTTTCTTTAATTATACCTGTATTAGATGAGCAAGAGTCTATAGGAGAGCTATATACTTGGATTAAAAAAGTACTTAAAACATCTAAGCTTAAAGGAGAATTGATTTTTATCGATGATGGAAGTACAGATGATTCTTGGAAGGAGATATCAAAATTAGCCGCAGCTGATGATCATGTTCAGGGCTTGAGATTTACACGTAATTATGGAAAAAGTGCCGCCTTGCACGCGGGATTTCAAATTTGTTCGGGAGATGTAGTTATTACTATGGATGCAGATCTACAAGATTCTCCAGACGAAATACCCAAATTGCATCGAATGATCATGGAAGAAGGTCATCATATGGTCTCAGGATGGAAAAAAGTTCGTCATGATCCTTTCGAAAAAAGGATACCTTCCAAATTTTTTAATTGGGTGACTCGGATTTTTTCAGGAATTAAATTACATGACTTTAATTGTGGATTGAAGGCCTATCAAAATCGGGTGGTCAAAGGCATTCATCTGTATGGTGAGCGACACAGATACATTCCCCTCTTGGTTAAATGGAGTGGATACAAAAAAATCACTGAAACCGTAGTCGTGCATCAAGCGCGAAAATATGGAGTGACTAAGTTTGGAATGAAGAGGTATATCACAGGCTTTCTTGATTTATTGTCGGTTTCTTTTATCACGCGTTTTCGTAAAAATCCGATGCACTTTTTTGGCCTATTGGGGACTCTTAGCTTTATGGGTGGATTCGGGATTACTGTATTTTTAGTGGTGGATAAAATACTGAATCAGCATTATGATTTACCAGTACGAGACGTAGTGGATCAACCTGTTTTTTTTCTAGCCCTTGTGGCGTTGATCATTGGGGTACAATTATTTTTGGCAGGATTTTTGGCAGAAATGATCATACAGGCAAGTACTAATAAATACGACTATCAAATAGAAGAAGAAATTAAATCGAATGCCTAAGTACTCCATAATCATTCCGGTATTCAATCGACCGGATGAGATAGACGAGCTATTGGCCTCCTTGACGAAACAATCCTTTCATGACTTTGAGGTTATTCTGGTAGAAGATGGCTCATCCAAGACATGTCAAGCCATTGTGGGGCATTATGCAAATCAGCTCAATATCAGGTACTTTTTTAAAGAAAATGAAGGCCAGGGTTATGCGAGAAATTATGGCTATCAAAGAGCAGAGGGGGAGGTTTTCTTAGTATTTGATTCTGATTGCCTCATTCCTCCCAATTACTTTCAAGAGGTAAACGACTATTTAGGCTTGCATCAAGTAGATGCTTTCGGAGGTCCAGATACTGCTCTTGATTCATTTACTCCCATACAAAAAGCCATCAGCCATACCATGACTTCTTTTTTCACCACTGGAGGCATCAGAGGACGAAAAAAGCAAATAGGGACATACCATCCAAGAAGTTTCAATATGGGGATTACCCAAAAGGTATTTCAAAAAACAGGGGGTTATCGTATTCCATTTATGGGTGAAGATCTTGAATTCAGTATCAGGATCATTACCGCAGGCTTTAAGACAGCATTGATTCCCAATGCTTTTGTGTATCACAAAAGACGGACCAATTTGATCCAATTCTATAAACAAATTAATTATTTTGGAAGAGCGAGAATCAATCTCACGCGATTTCATTCGGGTCATTTAAAAATAGTGCACTTGGTTCCATTGATTTTTGTACTGGGATTCTTAAGTGCCTTGATCTTGAGCTTTGTAGATCAAAATCTAGGTTTTTTGGGGATCGGATGTTATTTGATTTATTTATTACTGATCTTTCTAGAGGCCTTATTGAAGTCAAAAAGCTTGAAAGTAGCCCTTTATGCTCCGTTGACAACATTGGTTCAAATGTTGGGCTACGCAATAGGGTTGATTCACGAGGGGATTCAGAAATTTAGGGGAATTGATCCTAACAAGAAGTACATTGATCTTTATTGATTGGGTTTAATGGCACGATGTATGATTTCACCTTCAGGGAGCGCATACTTTTTGACAAGGCTAGGCTCAAGTTCACCGATGAAATTCTCTTCCATCACCTTGAAACCAGTACTGCGGATACGATCGGCATAATCTTTACCATACATCCGGACATGGTCATCTTGCCCAAATAGTTTAGCTCTTTTTTTAGGATCGTCAAGGGTAGGATCTTCAATAGTTTTTGTAATAAGGGGCTTAAATATTGGGATTTGAAGAATGGCCCAACCCCCAGGTTTTAATACCCGGAGCATTTCACTCATAGCTTTTTTATCATCCTGAACATGTTCCAACACATGATTACAAAAGATGATGTCAAACGTATTTTTTGGAAATGGAATATCATGGATATCCATTTTTATTTTAGCCAAAGGAGACTCTATATCCGCGGTCAAATACTCGAGTTTAGGTAGTAACTCAAACCTTTTTATATAGCAAAGTTCGGGGGCAACATGAAGCATTTTTGCTGGTGAAGTAAAGAAGTCAGTTTTATCTTTGAGAAAAAGCCACAAAAGGCGATGTCGCTCCAAGGACAAACAATTAGGGCAAAGGGCATTAGGCCGACCGATGCGTCCATAAGGAAGAAACTTCCGAAAGGAATGTAAGCAGACGGGGCACGCAACCTGGTTGCCCATATAAAAAACAGCAAGGATTTTTAGCACATAATGGCTAATCAATTGAAGTTGTTTTCTTGGAATTGTTTTTAAAAAGAAACTGATTATATATTTCACAAGAGTTAAATTAGAGGCAAAGATATTTAAGAATGGGCTATCTTCTAGTTCGAATTGATGAAAATGGATTTACTAAAATATTTTTGTGCTTGGATGTTAATTTTAATGGGTCTAACGTCCATCGGACAAGATCAAGGAAGTGCTGCTTTTAGTCCAGAGGAAAGTATAGGAATGACCCCTAAAATGATCAAAAAAAAGGTTGCGAAAACTCAAAAAAATATTGAGATTATATACAAAACAAAATCAGGAAAAGTACTTTATGGAAATCCATGTCTGAGAGAATTTACAAGGGATATGGGATTCGAATATGCCTTGCAATCCACTAAAATGTCCATCAGGTTTGGGGCATGGAACATGCGTGGGAATAATCTAATCGTATATACCAAATTGTTCTTAAAAAAATCTCCCTTTTGGAAATTGATTCTCAATAATAAGGTCAAGGACTGTAGAAGAAAAATGGGTGATTTTGTCGGTTGATTAATGGCAAAAAATATTTTCGGATTGTATCCCCTTTTCTAATGCCATCAAGTATTGTTCACAAGCCAAAATAGATGCACCTAGCAACAGATGGGCTTTGGCATTGATCAGGTGGGCCTCTCCTTTTTCTGGCCATACCCTCAGATTCCATTTGGTTGCTTTTAAGGCTTGAATAGGATTATTAGTATTCAGATAAGCCTGAGCAAGTCCATGATAAAGGCGATAATGACTTTCAGGTAAATCTTCACTTTTCAATAAGATGGCATAGGCTTTACCATAAAAATCTTCATAATATTTTTGAGCATATTTATTGGCTGTTTCATAATAAATCATGGCCGTTTTGGTATCTTTCATGAGGTCCGCATGAATTTCGGCTAGCGCTACATAGGTATATACCGTTCGGTGGCCAAGGAGTAATATTTTTTCAAGCGATCGGATGGCTGCTGCACCCTGTAACATTGCACGATAGGATTGCGACTGCCAATTGAGTAATTTAATTTCATTGAAAGGGGTATATTTTTCTAGTAAATTAAAAATGGTTAAGGCTTTTTCATGGAAGCCGTCCTGATGATATTGGGTAACTTGGGCCACCAGTTCCGCATAGATATTATGTTCAAATTGTTCCATATCTTTTTCATAGGGGAGGAGATATCCGTTTAGTTCACTTAATTTTGATAACGCGGCATCCCATTGGCCATCGGTATGAAATACAGTGGCTTGGTAGAATATAGATTGTCTTGATTCTAGTTTTTCAAAGAATACTTTTTCGTTATAGGCGTCTCGTGCACCGACGAAACTTATCACCAATAGAGCAATTATGAATACAAAACCAAAAGCATATAATGTTGATTTTCTATTTGCTTCCCAATCAATTACTGTTTTTACATAAGGTCGAAAAGGTCTTGTTCTGGATTGATATTTATAGGGGTTGGGTTCTTTTTTTTGAGCAGTAGATTGATATGAAACTGTTCGGGGGGTAATACTAAAGTCATAATTTGCACGAGATTGAGGCTGGCCTAAAACTTGATATGCCGTATTAATTCTTTTAAAGATCTCCTCTTTATCCGGATTACCATTATTTTTATCGGGGTGATGCAGGAGGGCCTTTTTTTTAAAGGCGGTTTTAATTTCTTGGCTACTTGCCGTTTTTGAGACACCTAAAAGATCATAGAGTGTGATCATTTGTAGTAGTATCTCATGATTATTGAATGAATTTATTGGTGAGGTAATATCCCATGGCTACAAACAATAAACCACCTAAAAGACTTAAAAAAATATAACTCAAAGCCATGACTATATTTCCTGATTTGAGGAGGGACAAACTTTCAAATGAAAAACTTGAGAAGGTAGTAAATCCTCCACAAAACCCGGTGATAAGGAGTAGTTTCCAAAAGGTTTGATCCTTTAGGGATAGGGCCATAAGGACACCAATCAACAAAGAGCCTATGAGGTTAATGCCGAAAGTAGCCCATGGAAATAATAGATTCAATAGGCCCATTTTAATATTAATCAAATGGCGAAGTCCACTTCCGAAAAAGGCACCTAACCCCACAAGTAATACATCTTTAATCATAATTGGTGCGTCATATATTCATTTATTTCCGCCCTTAATTCTGGGAAAAAGCAATTAAAATCCTCTTGATATTTGCTGAAATTTTTCATTAATTCAAGGACTGCCCTTTCCATCTTAGATTCAAATTTAGTTCTTCTTGACATACCAGTCAATGCCTTGTCTATTCCTTCTAAAGTACGGTACTCATAGAGCCAATTATCTCGCTTCATGTAATGGAGAACATGATGGGCCTTTTCAGGAAGAATCAGTTTATTTTTATCTGTGAGGCTATAAAAATGGTGTGTAAAATCTTCTAGGCCAATCAATCCATATTGAGACCAATTCAAGGCCAGAAAGTGATCGTAGTACATATCCACAATAACGGGAGCGTAATGACCAAATTGGGGTCTCAAGCGAATTTTGCTTTTTTTGACAATAGCATGCGTATCTGTGTAATGATCAATATAGTGATGAAGCTTGATACCTTTTTGTATTTCAGTATTGTATTTTTTCTGATCCTTGCTTCTGACAAAATCGCCTAAAAAATTTCCTACTTTCAATAGGTCATTGTCTCCAGATAGGAAAAGGTGTGCTAAATAGTTCAAATTAGACTAAAAAATGAATAGGAAAGACAAATACAACTGAATCGATTTTTCAAGCAAGTAGAAAATAATGAATGAAAACGAAATTAAATGAATTTGCGATAAAATATAAGCTAGACCTTGAGATCCCAAATCTTGTTCTTATTATTGATGAGGTCTTTCAAAACATAATTTGTATTTTAACATATTATAAACAGCACTATGACAATAGATGGAGTGGTTCTCAAATGAAAGGAGTCAAACCGACCTTCAATTAAATTTACACCCACCACAATCCCTAAAATTTTAAAGAAAGAAATAAAAGAACAATTACATTTGTGTCAATGAAAATTTACGGAGTGGCCTTCCTTGCAGCTTGTTACTTGATGGGGCAAGTGATTGGAAAATACATTGGGATAGGTCTAGGTATTGGAGGTAATGTAGGTGGAGTCGGAATCGCAATGATCTTGCTAGTGATGATCAATGATCGGTTTTATAAGAAAACCTCTTTACACGTAGAGACCCAAGCGGGAGTACTTTTTTGGAGCAGTATGTACATACCCGTGATTGTTGCCATGTCGTCGATTCTGAATGTCAAGGTGGCTCTTTCGAATGGATGGGTAGCTATCTTTTCCGGAATCTTAGCTACTTCATGTTGTTATTTATTGATTCCCTTAATTTCTAAATGGTCACAGTTGAATTTAAAAAAATCCACCGAATGATAGGTTTGGATGTTTTAGATGAGGTATTTATCAAAAATGGATTGATCCTGGCCTTTTTGATCGTGGGAGTGATATTATTTTTGGCCGATTGGATGTCAAAAAAAATATTTAATAAACGGATTCCAGGAGTAGCGATTGCTATTTTAGCAGCTCTTGTGATGGCCTACTTTGGAGGTGATGAAGGGATTTCAAATCATCCTTTTTTTTCGGGTATGGCGCTGTTAGGAGGGGTAATGTTTCGCGATTTCACAATAGTTGCAACCGCTATGGGGGCTAACTTGTTTGAGTTGCGGAAAACGGGATTGCCTGGAATTATTTCATTATTATTAGGTATAACTGTTACCTTTTTTGTAGGGGGATCGATTGGATATGCTATGGGCTATACGGATGCTGTGAGTTTCACTACGATTGGAGCAGGCGCTTGCACCTATATCGTGGGACCCATTACTGGGGCTGCTATTGGTGCCTCTTCAGATTTAATTGTCATTAGCATTGCCGCAGGTGTAGTCAAAACCATTTTTGTAACTATTATCACGCCCTTAGTAGCCAAAAAAATAGGATTAGATAATCCAAGTACAGCCATGATTTTTGGAGGAATGATTGGTACCACGAGTGGGGTGGCGGCAGGTTTAGCGGCTACAGATCCCAAATTGGTACCTTATGGTGCGTTGACGGCTACCCTTTATACAGGAATTGGCGTCTTACTATGTCCTTCGTTTTTTTACCTTTTCATGGTTTATTTATTGTGATCGTCTGATAGGTCAAGAAGGTGATTCGTTGGGAAGGCCTCGTAACGGCAAGTCATAAAAGATGCAGATTGAATCGGCAGAACTTGATAACTCAATAGCGATGGCACTATGTGGCTCGTTTCTTTCCTAAAGACAAAGTTAGCCCCTAGGAGAGAATTAAACTTACTTTACATAATATATTAATTAAAGAGAATTCACAAATATGACGGACCCACATCAGCATTTTTCTCAACTGCTTGAACTCCTTAAAATAGAGCGCCAGGAAGATAGAGATCAATATGAGGCTAAAACTCGTAATAAATCAATAGATCAACGTAAGTCCGATGGAATTACTTGTTATCCACTGCATTTCAAAAGTTTTAAGTTGGGGATAGGGGATCATTGCATTTTAACCTTCGGTTATGTGCCAATGAAGGGAAAACGACATATGTTTCAAGTGGGTGTTTCGTCCAGCCTTTTCGTAAATAAAGATCAAAAAACACATTCATGTCAGGGCATTATATCCATGGTGAAGCCCGATGAGATTGCTATTATGCTCAGTAGAAATGAAGCACCAAAATGGCTTGATAAGGGGAAAATAGGATTAGATTTACTCTTTGATGAAGCTACTTACGATCAAATGGAAAAAATGCTCGGGGTCTTAATGGATAATACCACAGGGAGAACGGCAGAGATGATTCAATATACATTGGGCAATGCCCGTCCTAGGTTTGAGGGATTACAGGGAATAACTTATCCAGATTTGAATATCAGTCAAAATGAAGCCTTAAACCAAGTCAATGCAGCAAAAGACATAGGCTTGATTCATGGCCCCCCTGGCACAGGTAAAACAACTACCTTGGTGACATGTATCAGACATGTTTTACAAACAGAAAAACAAGTACTGGTCTGTGCACCTAGTAATTCGGCAGTTGACTTAATCGTTGAAAAACTCCATCAAAAACAAGTGCCCGTTACAAGGCTAGGTCATCCGGCTCGGGTGACTGAGGAGATAGAAAAACATACTTTAGATGCGCAAATTACCCAAAATCCGCTGTTCAAAGAATTAAAAAAAATAAGAAAAAAAGGAGAGGAGCTTAGGCGACTGGGGAAGCAGTATAAACGCAGCTTCGGTCGAGTAGAGGCCCAAGAACGTAAATGGATGTTGCAAGAAGCTAGATTTTTAAAAGCTGAGGGGCGGCGATTGGAAGATCAGATGGTCGAAGACATCTTAAATACGGTTGCTGTGATTGCGTGCACTTTGGTAGGTGCTAATAATCAACGTATTTCTAGCATTCGGGTTAAAACCGTATTTATTGACGAATCTTCGCAGGCGTTAGAGCCTGCTGCATGGATAGCGATCAGTAAAGCTGAGCGCGTCATTATGGCGGGAGATCATCTGCAATTGGCACCTACCGTTAAATCTAAGGAAGCGCTTGCTAAAGGATTTGGGAATACTATTTTTGAAAGATGTATCAATGCTTATGATATTGATGTAATGCTTACCCAACAGTATCGCATGCATCCAGAGATCATGGCGTTTTCCAATCAATATTTTTATCGAGGCTTATTGACGTCCGACGCTTCTATTTTGGAGCGACCGTTAAAGTTTGAAAGGATGACTGAGTTTATAGATACGGCGGGTTGTGGATATGAAGAGACATTGAATAAAGAAACCTTAAGTACTTTCAATCGTGAAGAAGCTAGTTTTACGATTAATCAGTTGAAAGGAATCGTTGCGGGTCATGATCGGCCAGAAGATTACAGTTATGCCATTATTGCTCCCTATAAAGCTCAGGTAGAATTATTAAGATATTTTTTGAGTGAACTTAAATATCCACCTGCCTTATTAAAACGAATAAGTATCAACTCCGTCGATGCTTTTCAGGGTCAAGAAAGAGACATTGTTTTGATTTCTCTGACTCGAAGTAATGTTCAAGGCGTTATAGGATTTTTGTCAGAAGAAAAGCGTATGAATGTAGCTATGACACGTGCCAAATATCAGCTTTTGCTTATTGGAGACTCGGCGACTTTAAGCAGACATAGTTTTTTCGATAAATTAATCCAACATTACCAAACGCAGAATCATTATAGAAGTGCTTTTGAGTTTCTTTATTGAGTATGCCATCATTACCTGATATTAATTTGGTGCATACTTTTGGTAAAAGAGGTTTGTACTGCTTCCTGATTCAGATGTTTTTGGTTTTTAACCACCCATTGACCGTTGATCAAAGTACCCATCAAATCGTTGGATTGACCTGAATAAACTAAGGTAGCCAAAATGTTTTCGGGTTGTGATACGGATATTAATGGAGCATTGGCATTTAAGACGACTGCGTCTAGGGACTGACCTACAGTAAGGAAATTTGACTTTTTTTCTCCCATGGCTTTTCTTCCATTGTGCCAAGCCATGTCCACAGCAAATTTTCCAGCATCTCCTTGGTGTTCAGAAGTGAACTGCGCACGATCATGAGTTTTGGTACGTTGACCATAATCAAGTATTCTGAGTTCTTCTAAGGGATTGAGATTGATTTGACTGTCGGTACCAATGGACCACTTACCTCCTTGATTTTGAAATTCTTTGAGTGAGAAAATACCATCGCCTAGATTGCCTTCTGTTGAAGGACAGAGCACGACTTGTGCTTGGCTCGCAGCAATTCCCTTGACTTCTTGAGAATTTAATTGAGTACAATGAATGAGATGAAATCGCTCATTCAAAACGCCCTGATTTAACAACCATTGGGCAGGTCTTTCTCCGTAAAAATCAACACAGGCGTCTACTTCTTTCAGCTGTTCGGCAAGATGTAAATGGATCGGAGCATGTGTGGGCCCTTCTTTAAAAATACGTTCTATGGAATTCTTATCAGCAGCTCTTAACGAGTGGATGCCAAAACCCATTTGGGCATTCTCATAATGTTTGATGGATGCATCTGAGGCTTCCAATAAGCGAAAATAATCATCAACATCTTTACTTAAGAATCTTCTTTGATGGGATTCTGCAGGCAGGCCAAACCCTCCTTTTTGATAAAAAATGGGGATCAAAGTAATATGAATACCTGCGGTTTTTGCTGCTGAAATCAATCGCATTCCTAGTTCGCTTATATTGGCATAGGGTAGGCCTTTATCATCGTGATGTAAATAGTGAAATTCAGCTACTGAGGTGTAACCGTTACAAAGCATTTCCACGTAAAGCATGGTGGCTATGGATTCTAATTGTTCAGGATTGATTGATAGGGCTACTTCGTACATGGCATGTCGCCAAGCCCAAAAATCATCTTTACGACATCGATAGGTGTGTATTTCCGCCAAACCAGACATGGCATACTGAAAGGCATGCGAATGGGCGTTTTGAAATCCGGGCAAAAGGTAGCCATCAATGTACTCATTAGAAGTGCCGTTTGACTGAATTTTGGTAATTTTTCCGTTAGAATCGATGGTTATGAATGGATTCAATAACCAATCTTTTTGTTGTAAAATACCTTTTACCTGATACGTTTTCATTGCGATGTCATGAAATAATATTTTTCAATTCATTAAGATACAATTTTCATTCAAGTTCAAATTATATTTCACCTGTAAGTAAGGCAATGCTCATTAAAATACCGTTATATAATGCATGAAATAGGATACTCCATATTAATCCAAACCTAACACGTAGATAACCTAAATTGATGCCAATTAAGATTTGAGGAGCTACGAGGATAGGTGCGAGTAAATAGATATTTAGGGAGGGCTCAAAATTCATGATATGTATGAGTCCGAATGCCACCGTTATCATATAAAAAATCCATCCGTAAAATTTATCCCAAACTTGTCGAGCTGTTTTAAGAAGGCTTCTTTTTTCACCTAAGTGAAGGGCTACTCCTATGTGAATGCTCCATAAGATCAATAAGTTAGATCTGAATTTTAAAATCAATCTAAACATTATTTCTTCAAAAAGAGGTGCCACTATCACGGCAAAAAAGAAGATCAATACAGGGTCCATTTCTTGGAAAATTTTTTGTAACCTATGCATATCCTCTTCCCATAAACCCAATTGTTCCAATCCACCGATGAGAGACATAAGGACTAAAAGGGGAGGCATTTGGATCAAAAAGAGGGCCAAACAAGTGCCTATTTTGAGCCGAAGGGATGCTTTATCCTCAGACAGTTCGACTGGTTTTTTGATAAAACGCCACAGGGCATGAAAGGTCATTACAATTACGTCAGACATGTGAGTTTAAAGTAGTTTGTATAACGATTTTTGAATATTGATCTAATGATCGACCCACTTGCCTTATCATGATTGTGGATAGCAAAATAGACACGAAATCAATGTATCTGATTACAGTGGCTTAAAGATAATACTTAAAATAGTTTTAACGGAGATAATGAAATGACAAGATAAATGAGGGCGAGGATTAATGATTTTTCAGAGGTATTACATCACATAATTACTAACTGAAAGACTAAATAACTCAAATGCTGAGTTGATTGATGATGACAGCTTACTTTATTTTAAAGTAATGTAACATCTCATTAGGGAGGCGAGGCCTCATTCTTGTTTGAATAAAAGTTAAGGAGAATAGTTAGAACATAACTATGTAATTGAATTTATATTAACATTTTAATAAAAATATAACTTAATGAAATAAAATATTTTAAAGAAAAAAACATATTGAGTATGAAATCATATAAACGTGTTTAGCTTGCGCACTCAAACAATTTAAAACTATTATTTCTTACTAAAATGAAAAAATTAATTTTATCAATACTTGTGTTACTTTCCTTAGCCTTTTACTCTTGTAGTGATGAGGACGCAGTTGTGGACGGCATCACTCTTGATAGGGGTTCCGTTACTTTCACCCTTGATGGCGAAAGCAAAAACTTCACTTTGCTTAATTCATTTACTATTGATGATACAGATACCACTGTGTTATTGGCCTTTGGAGATTCTGATGCAGAGACACTAGGTTTCGTTTTTGATTTACCTATGAGCTTTCCGTCAGAGCTTGGAGATGAAGCAATTGGTACTTACTCTGTTGATGACCTATCTTATGGAGCTATTTCGGGTCTTGTGGGATCTATAGAACTCAAAATTAGTATTTACGAAAATGATGTAATGTCAGGAACTTTTTCAATGACTGGGATCAAAACTTCAGAAGATATTGCTGGAAGGGATTCAGTTATTGTGACAAATGGTATATTCACAAACATACCAACATCAGGCTTATAATAGACAGAACAATAGAGCCAAAAAAAAGACCTTGAACAAATTTTTTCAAGGTCTTTTTATGTTACTCATATTCTATCTTCTTGCGTTTAGGCTATTTACTCAGACTCGACTTACTTTTAGATCACGAGTAAGCCCAATTCTTTTATCTTTTTCATAGAGGAATTATTATAGAATTCTTCAAAATCACCCAATTGATGAGATTTGAAATCATTTTTAAGATCTTGATAGGTTGTTTTTTGATGATGCGCTGAAGGTATCAGATCAGTCAATGTATGGGTCAGCCATTGAGCGGTTTTCAAGTCAAAGATTAGTGTATCTTCATCGGATTTGGTTACCAATGATAGCTGTGCAATCTCCATCCCATCCTTTTTAACAACGTTATATTCAGGTTTTGCGCCCATCCAAATGAGCTGTGATACCGCAGTGGGTCGTTTCTCCGGATTCTTTTCAATTTCTTGTAGGATAAAGTGTGGAGGAATGGATGTGGCTGGAATCTTGAAGTCGAACCATCTGGAGAGTGCTAAATCAAAGCCAGCACCATTCATATAGTTATATAATGAAACTCGAAGCCCCTCACCAAATAAGCTATGATCAGCTCCTAGAGGATCTTCATGCCTTAAATCATTTTTGGCAAAGCCCAAGTGTTCAGGACCTGAAAAACTGACCCCAAAACTAGTAGGGTTTAGACCTACTGGTGCATGCGCTGTCATGGCAAACTGATGCCAAAATCCGGATTGTATGATGCCGTTTTTAAATAGCTGACGTACCATTTCTAATGAATCAACGGTTTCTTGTACCGTTTGTGTAGGAAAACCATACATTAAATAAGCATGAACCATGATGCCCGCATCTGTGAAGTTCCTAGAGACTTTGGCAACTTTGCTTACTGTAATACCTTTTTTCATTTTGGCAAGTAATCGATCTGAGGCTACTTCAAGTCCTCCGGAAACGGCAATACATCCCGAAGCTTTTAATAGGCGACATAGTTCGTTGGTAAATCGCTCCTCAAACCGAATATTGGTCCACCAAGTCACATTCGTTTTACGTTTGATCAATTCAAGGGCTAATTCTTTCATGATCGAGGGGGGTGCAGCCTCATCGACAAAATGAAAACCGCTTACCCCGGTTTGGTTAATCAAGGTCTCCATACGATCACAGAGTATTGTGGCACTTATGGGCTCATAATTTTTGATATAATCCAATGAAATATCACAAAATGAACATTTTTTCCAATAGCATCCATGCGCCATGGTCAACTTATTCCAACGACCATCGCTCCAAAGTCTATGCATGGGATTGGTTACTTCGATGACTGATAAATAATCATTCAATAAGAGGTCTGAATAATCAGGAGTACCGGTTTTATGGAATGAGACATCTAAATCGGTACTGCCGTTGAAGTATTGTACTTTTTGATTGACTAAGCAAAAGGTTCTTTTTAACTGCTCATTAGATTTTTTCCCAGCTAAATGTTCAATGATATTTCTCAAGGGCCTTTCTCCATCATCTAAGCTGATGAAGTCCAAGACCTCAAAAACTCGAGGATCAGAGAGGGATCTAAGTTCGGTATTGGGGTAGCCACCTCCCATAGCTATTTTAATTTTTGGATAATTACGCTTAACAAATTGTCCACATCTAAGGGCACTGTATAGGTTTCCTGGAAAGGGAATTGAAAAACAGATGAGTGTGGGGCTTTCTTTTTGAATAAGTACATCAAGTAACTCTAGGGTAATGGTATCAATGAGGGTAACTGGCTCTTGTAACTTTGAATGAAGGAAATCATAAGAGGATGCTGACATCCCTAAACGCTCGGCGTATCTACTAAATCCAAAATAGGGATCTACAGCCTCACTGATTAAATCACCTAGGTCTTCCAAGTACAAAGTAGCCAAGTATTTGGCTTTATCTTGTACCCCTATGGCACCAAAAGACCATTCTAAATCATCTATTTGTTCGAATCTACTGGCTTCAGGAAGGAAAGATCTTTCACAAATGGTAAATGCCAAAGTTGGATTTTTATGTTGTAAAAAAGTGATGACCTCTTCTATGATTTGAACATAGCTGTGTTCTAGCCTAATGATTCTCAATACGTTATTTGAGAGGTTTTGTTGCTTCTTTGCTTGAGCAAATATTTGCTTCAATCCCTCTTTAGAAAAAAGGTGCAAAATTACTTCAATACCCAAATCTGCTTGAAATGATGGAATGCCTAGCGTATTTAGATAGCCTTTGATATAGGTAGTCGCAGGATAAGGGGTGTTGAGTTGTGTAAATGGAGGGGTAATTAATAACAACTTTGCCTGGCTCATGATCTTTACAAGATTGGTAAAAGAATTCTGTTTTTATTTTTTTAACGAAGATTCATCGTTGTCTTCGAAAAAAATTATTATTTTCTGAGAGCGGCTTACGTTTTCAATCCATTTATCTTACGAAATTGAGAATGCATAAGACGTTTAATGGTTCAATGCAACTTGAATTTTATGATATATATCACTGTTTTGATAAAATCCAGAAAACTGAGCTGACTGAGGACCAAAAGCTAAAACAGGGATCAATGAAGCGCTGTGGCCCGCAGTTGAAAATGTGGGTACAATGACATTATAGTCATGCTCATCTTCACCTTTCGAATTTTGTCCGGTGACCTTAGCTGAGAGGGTAAATCCTCCCGTTTCATGATCTGCTGTAACAATGACTAAAGTATTACCCTTTTTTTCTGCATAATCCAAGACTGAGCCTACCATTTGATCAAAGTCCAATAATTCTGTAATCAGATATTCAGCGTCATTGTCGTGGCCGCCCCAATCAATTTGAGAGCCTTCTACCATTAGGAAAAAAGGTGACGCCTTTTCTTCAAAATAATTCAACGCCTTTTGTGTGGATTCCTGTAGAAAATTACCCCGACCCTCAATCATTTTGGGCATATCTTCTTCTCCTAATAGGAAGGCATGTCTCATGCTTCCATCGATCTCTTTTTCGAGATGGTCAGTATGGACCTCAAACCCATTGGTTTTGAGTAGGTCTAGAATGTTTTTACCATCACTACGGTTTTGGAAAAACTTCAATCCACCACCGGCAAAAAAATCAATGGGTGAGGTAGCCATTTGTGCAGCTATTTGCTCTTCCCAATCTCTGGAGGCAACATGGGCATAAAATGAGGCCGGTGTCGCATGGGTGATGGAGGAGGTAGCAATGAGCCCTGTTTGGTAATTTTCTTTGGAGAGTAATTCGACGATATTCTCTACGGGTTGCTTATCCATGTCAACACCAATGGCTCCATTAAATGTTTTGATACCCGAGGCAAAAGAAGTGGCTCCCGCAGCAGAATCTGTGATCTTTGAATTTGCCGCAATCACATTACTCAAGCCAATCGTTTTGAAACGAGCGAAATTGGGTAGTTGGTTGCTAAAATAAAAACTTGAAGAAAGTTGACTGAGTCCCATGCCATCCCCAATTAATAAAATAATATTGAGTGGTTGATTGGCCTTTATCGCCGGTTTTTCTATTAATTTCGGTGGGGTTCCTTCACAATGACAGGTCAAAAAGAGGACAACTAAAGTCATCCAAATGTTACGTATTTTCATTTTTTTTTTCACTAGTTGTAATTTATTATAAATTTCATTAAACCAGGCGACTTAAGTTTTAATCCCTTATTATCATTTGAGTATTTTTCTATATTATTAGAAATATGAGTAATTTAGCTTGAGATGTATTCTGATTTATATTCAAGGACATTAATGTTCTTTACTTTTTGGATGAAGGGTATTTTAAAGTGAGCAACTTCAACTTTTACCCCTTGAATCATCTTTTATGGTCTTTAAAAATCATTTTTAAGCGAAAAAAGTGAATTGAATTGGGACTTTAATCTCAGAGAGGGGTTTGCTTAAGGGTCCCTTCAAATGCCTCGAAAAATTGATTTACATTATGGATGGTAAAACAAAGAGGTGGCTTTAATTTCAAAACATTGTCTTTGGGCCCATCTGTACCCGTGAGGATGAGGCGCCTTTTTAAGTCATTTTTTATTTTTGAGGCATAAGCCGTCGCCGGTACTAAAGTGGCTGGCTGGACGAGTTCTAGCCCCAGAAAGAGTCCTTGATTTCTAACATCTCCAATCTGAGGATAATGAAGGGCCAAACTTTTGGCACATTCGTCGAAATAACTACCGACTTTTGCTGCATGCGCCTGCAAATGTTCACGCTCAATCACATCGAGTACGGCATGAGCTATTTGCATGGAGACGGGATTGCCTCCAAAGGAACTGAAAAATTCCATCCCATTATCAAAAGATTCACTCAATGCCAAAGTAGAGACTACCCCTCCTATGGGATGTCCATTTCCCATAGGTTTTCCAAGTACGACCAGATCAGGTACGATGTCATAAAGTTCATAGCCCCAGAAGACACTACCCATGCGACCAAATCCTACTTGTACCTCATCAGAGATACACACAACCCCTTTTTGCTTGAGATAAGGGTATAAGGTTTGTAAATAACCACGGGCAAGGGGTACTTGCCCGCCACAACCTGATATAGGTTCAGCAATAAAGGCCGCTGGAGTTATCCCTTGTGCCAATAAATTATCAATGATGGCAATGGCTTCTAACGCATAGGCCTTACCAGAACTTTGCAAGCCTTGGTAGATTTTTGGTAAGGGGAGTACAGTTATATTTTCATTTACGTCATTGCCTCCTTTTCCATCAAATTTGTAAGCGCTGATATCGATTCCCATACGCGTGTGCCCATGATAGCCATCTGCCAATACTAAAATATGCTTATTGGAAGTATGATTTTGAGCCATGCGAATCGCCAAATCTGAGGCTTCGCTGCCAGAATTTACAAATATTACCTTATCGAGGGCATGGGGAAAATACTTCAAAAGTCTTTCGCTATAGCTCATAAGGGCCTCATATAAGTATCTGGTATTGGTGTTCAGTTTATTGATTTGCCTTGCTGCCGCTTGAGTGACTTCCGGATGGCAATGTCCGACATGTGGGATGTTATTGTAGGCATCTAAATAGGTATCCCCATTGGCAGCATACATATACTGAAAGGCGGCAGAAGTCATGTGAATGGGATCGTCAAAACTTAGACTCAGGGCACTGCTAAGATATTTTTTTCTTTTAGAAATAAGTGTAGGTAAAGAATTTAGCTGTGGAAAGTCAAGAGGTTTCATGAGACTGTTCCTGAATAGAATAGGATTCATTTCAAGCCATTTGGACAATAAGGTCCAAGCCTTATGTTCAGTTACAAAAATATAATCTTCCGTATTACCTTGAGATCGTTCTTTGTTTGAACTGATGACGCTCACGCATAATCGTGCAGGGATCAGATAATAAAGGAGCTCAATTTCTTTTTCATCAAGTTTCTGTATTGAAAGATAACCTTCTATCAAAGCAATCGCTCTGATAAGTGGGGTAGGTGTATCTAAGAGTAAGTAAGCCATAGCAATGGCCAGATCACATATTTTAGGTGCATAACATAGATCACCGAAATCTATGATGCCTTTGATTTCATCATCTGAAACCAAAATATTCCAATCATTTAAGTCATTGTGAATGATTTGTTTTGGAAGCTTTCGGAGTGGATCAGCACAGACTTGCTTGTATTGTTCTAAAAAATAATTGACTATTTTTCGCTGACTGGGATCAGAAATTAGGTTCATATCCTCAACGCTATCGAGACAATTCATCAGATTCCATTTGTGATCAAACGCTTCGATTTCTATCGCTCTGTAGGAGCATAAAGCTTGATGTGACAACGCAATTATTTTCCCAAAATTGAAGCTCAATTCAGGTGTAGCTTCAACATCTTTGAGAAAGACACCATCGATAAAACAAAGCATTCTAGAGAAACTACCATCGGGATAGGTAATTAGTTTGTCGTAAGAAGGACTTGAAACTTTTATGGGCAGCTGTGCTGATAAATGAGCCATGATTTTATTTTCAGCTTCGATTCTTTTGAAGCTTTTAGCATCCATATGATGTTTGACAAGATATGTTTGTCCACTAAGATCTTCAACTTTATAATTGGCACTGCCATATCCTGCCAAGCGTATTATTTTGGCGGGTGAGACAGGATAGGGTGCGAATAGGTCATAATTGCTCATTATTTTAAAAATAGATCATCTTCTGGGTTTTTCAAATCAGGGTAGCATTTTTATTTCCCCATCCATCTTCCAACCGATTTATATCAGAGGCAAACCCCTTCTGGGTATCATTTATCGGTATTTATTGAAAAGAATTTGAATGGAATCATCCATAGATTTGTAAACATCACCCGACCGAATCATTTCATCTACAGAATAACTGCCAGTAAATTTATAATTATTACAGCTGTTGAGGGAAAGAATCTTACCATCACTGGACCTTACCATTACCCACATAAATCTTCCATGTAAAAAGGAGAAAATAATTTTAGGATAGCTTCTGCCTTGGGTTCTCTCCATAATAATTTTTTGATAGGCTTCGAAGGGGACAAACGTATAAAGGTTCACCAGTGATCTATCAATTTGAGGGGCTTCCTCTTCCTTGAAATAATCTTTAAGAAGGCTATATTTTGTCTTTCTTAAGGCTTTAATGTTATCTTCTACATTCCAAAACTCATCAATTGGAACACCTGCAGCAGCACTCTTGAGTAGGTGTCGCAATTGTTGACATAAAAACACATAATCGTGTTTGCCCAAATTACCATTGGCAAAGGTGATGATTGTGGCTATTTTTTCTTTTTTACCATCAAAAACACTTAATTTATGTTCATGGTATTCTAGTTGAATTTGTTCGTAATTAAAATTTAGTAACGCATCTTTCTGTTCTGGGGTAGCTTCATTTGAAGCACCTAAAATCCATTGTTCCATACTTCCGTTCGCATATGCCGGGAGTGATTTTATTTGTTTTCCTAGCGATCCAGTTTGTGTGAGAATGGCATATTTTTGAGTTTTTGATTTCAAAAGGGCTTTGATACCTTTAGGAAACATATATTTCACGTTTTTACTGGGCCAGTATTCTTGAAATGTTTCTTTCAAGACTTTGTTCAATGCTATTTCAACTTTGGAGCTTTCGGGGAGCAGTTGGACGACCAATTCCTTACTATTGACAAGTGCCGCCACCTCTTGGTCAGGGTACAAGTACTGGGCCTGCGCGGAAAAAAGAAGAAGTGAAAAAAGTAAGGGGAGCGCATTTTTCATAGTTGAAAATTAAATAATTAAACTATGATCTCCATAGGGAGGGTACATTTTTTATTTGCACTTTCTAAAGCAATTTCTATGATTTTAATAGTATTCATGGCATCTTTTGGATCTACCAATAAGGCTTCATTTTTGATCAATGAATCATATACATTTTGATAATAGATTCGGTAGTCTCCAGGAGGGGAGACTATGGTTTCAGTTACGTCTTGTTGGTTTACTAACAAACTCAGTTTACCCGAATGTTCGATAGGTTCTTGACCCCAATTTGGCTTACTTACGGGCGTTAGACCCGCCGTAAGATCTCCTTCCTGCACATCAAGTCCAAATTTTTCAAAAGTACCATTCATTCCATTTAATTTAAAAACAGGACCTGGAATTTTGACCAACATACTTGACCTTAAGTTTACTTTTAGTCCAGGATAATCAAGTTTTAACTCGAAATAGTCATTGGCTTTACCTCCCCGTTGATTTCTTAAGTCAGCAGTGATAAATTCAGGAAGCCCAAAAAACACAATCGCTTGATCAATCAAATGAGAGCCTAAATCATAAAGAATACCCGATCCAGGTACGAGATCTTCTCTCCAATTTCCATTGAATGAATTTCTGAAACGATCAAAATTCATAGTTACCTCTACGATCTTACCAAGGCGCTGAGAATGTATGATTTTTTGTACTGCTAAAAAATCTGAAACGAATCGACGGTTTTGATAAACAGAGAGGAACAAGTTTTTAGACTTTGCCAGCTGGATTAAATCTAAAGCTTCTGCACTGGTGACTGTGAAAGGTTTGTCGACGACCACATTTTTACCCGCGAGAAGGGCTTTTTTAGCTAATGGGTAATGAAATTCATTGGGTGTAACAACAATGATCAGATCGATTTTTGGATCTTTAATAATCATGTCTGAATGGTCAACCATTGCTACTTTTGGGTACCTTTCTAAGGCTTGCTTACACCAAAAAGGGTTGGTCGTACGAATAGATTTAATATTAAAACCAGAAACGCAATTAATTATTGGCGCATGAAAGACTTGACCTGCCATACCATAACCCAGCAGGCCTACATTGATAATTTTCATAGATGATAGATTTTAAATATCATTTAGCAAAAAGCTGTGATAAATTTTTAAATGCCTTAAACTCTAACGCATTGCCAGAGGGATCTTTGAAAAACATTGTGGCCTGCTCTCCAGGTTGGCCTTCAAACCTCACATAGGGTTCAATAAGAAAATCAATTGAATGACTTTTGAGCCTCTCAGATAAATTTTTCCAAAGAGTCATCTCCAAAACAACTCCAAAATGGGGGATGGGAACCTCATGACCATCTACTGGATTCTGATTTTCTTTTTCAGGCTCAGCGGATGGTGTTATTTCATGTATCACCAGTTGATGACCATAAAAATCAAAATCGACCCATTGCTTATCACTGCGACCTTCAGAGCACTTTATGATATCTCGATAGAAACTTCTGGCAGCTGCTAAATTTTTTACAGGGATAGCTAGGTGAAAAGGAGATAAATTAGACATAAGTGGATGTTGTTATTTTTGGTTTAATTAAGTTAGACAATTAAGAATAAATATATAATCTATATTTTACAAATATGATTTAAACTTCATATGAGTGCCAAATTTTGGTAGACGACTAATATTGGTAATTTCAAAGTACGTATCCAAATTGAGCTGCAGTTTGAAGGACCATGGGCATAATTTCTTCTAAATTTTCTTTTGTGAGGTTTTCTTTCCAGCGATTTATTTTGTTACGATGGTCTTGGGTAGTATTCGGTCTAGAGGTCAGAGCTTCGATGAAATCTTCATTATTGTTGTTTTGGACCCTTCGATTCCATGATTTTAATTCCAGATCATGCAATTCTGGATCAATTTCCAATTGTACGTAGATTTCCCTAGAAAATTTTGACGAATACTTTACCAAATTTTTAAATTTGGTAACCGCTGCAATTTTTTTAACGGATGCATACCCGATGGAATTGATATAGTTCCAGTGGTGCGCATATTTTTTAATAAGCTTTCTTGCATCCAATCTTTGTAGCCAGGAGGTTGAGGATGATGATCCCATATTTTTGAACTCCCTACTCTTAGAGAGCAAATGACGTCTGAGGGGTATCGGACCTGTCATTAAATTTTAATATTGGGAATTCGCACCAATAATACGTCCAAGGGAAAAGATAATCCAGGCGTATTTTGATATTTTCTGTTTTCTCTTGGTATTTTAGATGCAATGGACTTGGAAAAGTCTTTGTTCAGATACAGGTCAAAATCGATTTTGCTGTAACAGATATGCCTACTGAGATGGTTAAAAAGTTCACATAAAAATAGAAGTACCAGATCTTCCACACCCCAAAATTAATACATGTTCATACATTTTATTCTTTAAGATCACCCATAATCAGTTTTCCATGATACTCGGTCATCCCTAATAGTTCTATCATAGCAGTCAAGTTGAGATCGTTTATTTTGCCGGCTGCAATGATTTTTATATGTTGACTGTGGGTATCCATTTTCCGAATAACAGATGCACCTTGTTCAGCAGTTGGTGCACCGCCAGAGGTGAGAATGTGGGTAATGCCCTTGATGGCGGCCAAAGTTTGGGTAGCAACAACAGGATTCGGAGTAAGGTCAATGGCTTTATGGAATACAAAGTTCAAGCCCTCTGCTGCTTTTGCAATTTTCTCAACGGTGGGAACATCAATCGTAAAATCCACCAATAAGGCACCAAAAACGATTCCTTTAATGCCCAGTTTTTTGTAGGCATATATGGTCTCAATCATGGTCTCAATTTCATGAGGTAAGTATTGAAAATTAATGGCTCGAGACCTGATCATCACGTGGACTGGAATTTTAAGAGCAGCCAGCGTTTTTTTTGCCAAATCAAGCGTCGGAGTCAATCCATCTAAGGATAAGTGACTGCATAATTCGATTCTATTTGCGCCTTTTGATTCTGCAGATAAGGCATCTGAAAAGGTATCTACACAAACTTCGATCAAATGATTTTTCATGATTTAAATATGGAACTAAATAAATTGATATCATCTGATTTAACGGTTTTTATATTTCATCGAAATCCTTAAAATGATAGGCGGCCTTATCCGATAGTATGATTAATATTTTATTTTATTATATTTAGTGATCTTTAAAACAAAGAATATTGGCTATCTCTAGTATTTTCAATGACGTTTTGGGTCCAGTGATGCGAGGACCCTCCAGTTCGCACAGTGCTGCTGCCTGCCGTATAGGCTTATTATTAAGGCAACTCATGCATGAGCAGATCAATGCTATTGTGGTAGACTATGACCCCAACGGATCTTTGGTAACTACGCATGAGAGTCAAGGGACCGATATGGGTCTGTATGGCGGCCTACTTGGTTGGGAGCCAGATGATGAACAAATGCCACATTACCGTTCGGCTCTTGAAAAAGCAGGCATCGAGACCATCGTAAACTATTTAGATTACCAGGCGCCGCATCCTAACTATTATCGCATATCTATCTCAAATCAATGGATTACTCATACCCTGTCGGCAATCAGTACGGGAGGCGGTATGATGGAAGTACTCAACATAGATGGGGCGGAGGTTTCTATTTTTGGGGACAAATATGTGGTGTTGATTTATGGGAAGAACCTTGAATTGCTTCGATCAATGCTGCCTGATTGGGCGCAAGTTAACCTTAGACTGACGATAAGTTTCATTGAAATCAGTACACTTATTGAATTTAAAAAAGAGGAAATAGCCAAACTTGAATCTTTATCCGGGGTCTCAAATGTATGCCAGTTGAAACCCGTGGTCCCCGTTTTAGAAGGAAATACGTCCGATCTCCCTTTTAGATATTGTAGCCAAATGATTGAGTTAGGGAATTCAGAAAAACTTGAATTATGGGAACTGGGTCTTTTATATGAATCCAAAAGAGGTAATATTTCTCAAAAAAAGGCTTGGTCAAAGATGGAAAATATCGCCAAAATAATGAAAGAGGGAATAAAAAAAGGAATGAAGGGGACCCATTATGATGATAGGATATTACCGGTCCAGTCTACGAAATACAAGTTAAAAGATGAGAGTGGGCAATTGCTCAATGGAGGAATACTCAATAAAATGATCATGTATACCACGGCTATGATGGAGGTGAAAAGTTCTATGGAGGTTTTTGTCGCTGCACCCACAGCGGGATCTTGTGGTGTGTTGCCTGGCACCCTCTTTGGGGCTGCTGAAGTGCTTGATTCAGATCCAGATACCATTATTAAAGCTTTATTTTCGGCAGGCATCATCGGTCTTTTTATTGCCGAACATGCTACTTTCTCAGCAGAAGTAGCCGGATGTCAAGCTGAGACAGGCGCAGGGGGATCTATGGCGGCTGCTGCTTTGGTCACTTTGATAGGCGGCAGTTTAAAACAAGGAGTGACTGCTGCTTCGTTCGCGCTTCAAAATTCACTAGGCATCATTTGTGATCCGATAGGCAATCGAGTTGAAGCTCCTTGCTTGGGCAAAAATGTGATGGCGGCATCCAATGCACTGTCCTGCGCCAACATGGCTTTATCTGATTATGAAGCCTTAATCCCTTTCGATGAAGTAGTTATGACAATGAAGGAGGTAGGAGATGCGATGACGCATGAGCTTAAATGTACCGGTTTAGGGGGATTGGCAGCCACTCCCACAGCTAAGGCCATTGAAAAAAAACTCAGAAAAAAGGCCAAATTTTGCTGATTTTATTGTCTAGAGGCCTTATTAAATTTACTTCAATAACAGGATGAATTCTACTTCTTTTGACGATCCTTCAAAAAGTTAAATTTATTTTTAAATATTTGAATTAATAGATGAATATCTGGGCACATTTGGATCTACATTTACGTTTGCGCAGTTCATTAATACTGCGAGATCAAGTGAATTTAATCTTATCTATCAAGTGAATTATTTATCTGTTGAGCGTCTCACCAAGAGCTTTGATGAAAAGCAATTATTTGAAGAAATTACTTTTGGACTTGAACAAGGTCAAAAAGCGGCCTTGGTCGGGGTCAATGGATGTGGAAAATCTACGCTGCTTAAAGTGATTGCAGGCTTACTGGATCCCAATTCAGGTGAGGTCACCTTTAGGAAAGGAATTAGTCTTTCAATTTTGACCCAAAATCCTGAGTTTGCAGATGGCGATACGGTGATGCAAGCTGTTTTTTCCAAAGACCGAGAAGAGCTCAAAGCCATTCGAAATTATGAATCTGCGCTTTTGAAAATGGAGAAAAATCCTGAAGCGGGGGTTGATTTATCTCCTTTTATAGAGCAAATGGATACCTTGAATGCATGGGATTATGAACATCAGGTCAAGGAAATCTTGGGAAAACTAGGAATTCATACCTTGGATCAAAAAATGGGAGAATTGTCTGGTGGGCAGAAAAAACGGGTAGCTTTGGCTCAATGTCTCGTAGTGAAGCCTCATGTGCTCATTTTGGATGAGCCAACCAATCATTTAGACTTAGAGATTATCGAATGGTTAGAGGAGTATTTAGCGAACCAAAACCTCACTTTATTGATGGTGACGCATGATCGCTATTTCCTTGACCGCGTAACCAATGAAATCTTAGAGATTGACGCTGGTCAGCTTTTTAAATATCACGGAAATTACAGTGATTTTTTACAACAAAAATCAGATCGTGAAGAGCAGCAAGCGGTCACGGTTGGTAAAGCAAAAAATTTACTTAAAAAAGAACTAGAATGGATACGTCGACAACCTAAGGCCCGGGGAACGAAGGCGAAATACCGTATAGATGCTTTTTATGGCATCAAGGAAAAGGCCAGTCAGACCGTAATTAAGAGTGAAATGGAGGTCAATCTCAAATCTGATCGCCAAGGGAATAAGATAATGGAGATTAAACATATTTCTAAGATTTTTGATGATAAAAAAGTCATTGATGATTTCAGTTATGTATTTCAGCGCAAAGAGCGTATCGGCATCGCGGGGGCTAATGGTGTAGGAAAATCAACATTTCTCAACATTTTGACTCAAAATCTAACTCCCGATTTAGGCGAACTGGACATAGGTCAAACAACAAAGTTTGGATATTATACTCAAGATGAAGCTGTTTTCGATCCCCAAATGAAGGTCATCGAAGTAGTGAAAGAGGTAGCCGAGTTTATTCAATTGGCGGACGGATCTGAAGTTTCAGCCTCTAATCTCTTAACCCAGTTTCTTTTCCTACCCAGTGTGCAATACAATCTTATAGGCAAATTGAGTGGAGGTGAAAAAAGGAGGCTTCAATTGCTACGGGTGCTCATGGCCAACCCCAATTTTTTAGTATTAGACGAACCTACCAACGATTTGGACATCATGACTCTGAATGTATTGGAGGATTATCTAGACAAATTTGATGGATGTTTGATGATTGTTTCCCATGACCGCTATTTTATGGACAAGCTGGTTGATCATTTATTTGTGTTTGAAGGGCAAGGCATCATTCGAGATTTCCCAGGAAATTATACCGATTATCGTGCAACCGAAGGCGGATTAAAGTCAGTCAAGGAAGTCGTCCAAAAACCATCGAACACAGAGATCAATGGGTCTAAGAAAGTGGCAGATGGCCCGCGTAAAATGACATTTAATGAGAAAAGGGAGCTTGAGCAGATTGAAAAGGAGCTGAGTCACCGTGAAAGTCAAAAGAAGGCTATTGAAGATGCTTTGGCCAAGGAAACCGATTATGAAAAATTGACGGCGTTGGGTATTGAATTGGATCAAATAAAGACTCTTGCCGAGGTTAAAGAACTGCGTTGGCTTGAGCTGAGTGAGCTTGATACATTTTAATGATCTTTACCTTGAAGATAGTATTTTCCCATTACAAAAGTGCCAAAAGGGATAAATGAAGCAGTAAAGGCCAGGCAAAAAGCAATAAAATCCCAGTTAAATTTAAAAGTAATCCAGCACAAGGTGATGACATAAAGCAGGAACAGCAGTCCATGGATCATCCCAACCACCTGATTGGGCCAAAAAATCAATAATTGGTATTTTAAGGGCATCGTTATTGCGAAAGAAAGCAAAGAGATCCCCTCTGCTCGTGCAATCAATCTGAAAAAAGGTAGCCATCGAATCATTTTGAGTGATATGAACAGTAGAAATTAATGTTTATCATAATATTCTAAGGCCTCGGGAAGATGTTTTTTAAGGTCCTCAATACGACGTTCGTTGGAGGGATGCGTTGATACCCATTCGGGTGCACCAGAACCATCGGACATTTCGGCCATTCTTTTCCAAAATCCAGGGGCAGCCTCTGGATTATAACCAGCGATGGCCATGAAGACCAATCCCATTCTATCGGCTTCACTTTCATGTTTTCGAGAAAATTTCAGAATGCCTATTTGGGTACCTGCACCTACGGATTGGAGTAAGATATCACGGGTTAAGGCTGACTTGTTTTGGGTTGCAAGCGAGAGTGAAGCCAACAGCCCATTGGTAATCAAACCCTGGCTCATTCGCTCTCTACCGTGATTGGCAATGGCATGGGCAATTTCATGACCCATCACCACAGCAATGCCTTTTTCTCCCTGGCATACCGGTAGGATTCCTGTATAAAAAGCGACCTTACCGCCTGGCATGCACCAAGCGTTGACTGTTTCGTCTTCGATCAGATTAAATTCCCATTCAAAATCATTGAGGGCCTCACTTTGTCCTTCCTTCTCAAGATAGGCTTCTACTGCTTTTTGTATTTTTATGCCTACTTTTTTAATCAAAGCCGCCTGCGCATTATTTTCGGAAATTTCATTGGCCTTTAGGACCTCATCGTATTGCTGAAAACTCATGGGGATCAATTCTGAGGTTTTGATCATGCTCAATTGAGACCTACCAGTGATGGGTACCGTAGCGCAGCCTAATAGCAATAGTAACATGCTGATTAGCGGCCAAGATCGAAGTTTTATCATTCGTTTTTATGCCAATATTAATGGATTCTTCTCCTATTTATATAAAAAAGCCTCACAATCTAATCGTAAGGCTTTTTATTATTAAATTATTTGGAAACAATTTTTATTCACTTGCAGCTAATTTCATTTCAAGCTCGATCATACCGTCTGATCCATCTGTACCCGTGATTGTACTTACATGAATTAAACCTTGTACGTTATCTACAGTTTTGAACATAAGTATGTCATTTGCAGACAGATTGGTTATGGTACCATTGGCATCGGTCACATCGACACCGGCTAGAGCCGTTTCTATGTCACTGACCGAAACCATTTCAAGATACTCAGCACTTGTGATGGTTGTGACAGCTAAAGTCGTTGCATTTTGTGATCCCCACGCAGATAGGTCATAGATAGTATATTCAGCAGGAGAGGCCAATGCGGCATTATCACTGGATCCGTAATAGTAACCAAAGTCGATACTTGCTGATACGGGATCGGAAGTCGATATAACATTACCTAAGCTATAAGTTTGATTATTGGCAATAGAATAAAAAGTTTGAGAGCTACTATCACCAAGAGGAGCATACAACATCACAGCAGTCTGAATTTTGGCTGCCGGAGAAACGACGACAAAAGAAAAAGAAGCGTTTGCTGTATTTCCTTCTTCATCAACGGCCTCGAAATCGATGCTACCGTCTCCCAAGGAATTAGATGTTGAAACGGTCAAAGTGACCTCAGCATTGGTGGTGCCAGAGGCTATATCCAAGTCATTTCGATTGATAGTACTCGATGCAACATCTCCACTTGTATTTAAAGTATTGAAGCCTGCTTCTGCAGTTATGGAAATGACAATAGAGAAAGAATCCGCTGCACTCACGTTTCCACCATCCACCAAAGTGGTGCCATCGGAGGTCGTTGCCGATAGGGAGATGTCGATGTTTGGCACTACTACATCTATAGGTAGTACGTCGTCTTCGCTACATCCATAAAAAAAGACAAGTCCTAATAGGGAAGAAGCGATGATTATTTTTTTAAATATATTTTTCATTTGTAATTATTAATTGAATTATTTGATTGATTTAAAAATTGCTAAAAGTTTTCTAAAACACGAATTTGAACAATTTTGAATTGATATGCTCAATAAAAATGATAATATTTAATAATATAGTTGGTGACTCATTTAATGAAGTCATAATTAAATAAGTCCAATATTTTTGATTCTTAACTTCATGTAATTGGTTAAATTAAATAAGGGTCTTGCTTGAGGGATGAAAAGCCTATATTTAAGGCTAAATATTTTCTTGTTTCAAATATGATATTATGAAAAAGTCATTAGTTGTGTTGGGTGTATTATTGGTCAGTCTACTTGGGATTCTTATTGCCGTACCCATCCTTTTCAAGGAAGACGCCAAAAAGGCGGTTGATGATGCTATTGCGGAACAAGTAAACGCCCATGTTTTTTATGATCAAGAAGGGTTCAGTCTTTCTTTATTTGAAAATTTTCCAAACTTCACTTTTTCAATGAAGGATTTTGGGGTTTCAGGTATCGATACTTTTGCCTCTGATACTTTGATTCAAGTAGCCTCTTTTGAAATCACTCTTGATCTTCTATCTGTGATCTCCGGAGAACAAATAATGATTAATGAAATAAGTCTGAAGTCACCCGAGATTACTATTTTATCCTTATCCAACGGACAAAACAATTATGATATTTTTAAAGAAACTACCGATAATACCCCTTCGAAAACTCCGACTGAAGAGGAGTTAACGTTCAGTTTAGCGATAAAAAAATGGCAAATTATCGATGGAAATTTTACGTATGACGACCTTTTAAATGGAATTCATACTTCACTACTAGGTATTAATCATATAGGTTCTGGAGACTTTTCTCAAGATATCTTTGATCTAATGACCAAAACAACCATTGTTTCGGTAGATCTAAATTATGAGGGTACAAATTATCTCAAAGAAAAGACCTTCGATGCGGACCTCAACATGAAGATGAATTTACCAGACTCAAAATATACTTTCAGTGACAACTCATTGACATTGGGAGCATTGAGTGTCGGTTTGAATGGAGATGTGATCCTTCCCGCAGATTCGGATATCGTGATTGATATTGAATTTCAATCACTGGATATGTCTATTAAATCTCTTTTATCACTTTTGCCGGGGAATTATTCATCTTATTTGGAGAATGTAAGTGTTGACGGTGATGTAAATGTCGCAGGTAGCGTAATTGGAGCTTATAATGAATCACGATTGCCGGATATAAATATCAATGCGATGATATCCAATGGCTATTTGGCCTATGAAGAATATCCCATACCTATTGAGGAGATTCAATTGGAAGCTGCTTTACTCATACCCGGTATCAATATGGATTTGATGTCTTTTTCAATGCCTAAATTTTCAATGCAGGTCGAGGGCCAAGAATTCCAGTCACAAATGGAGTTTGAAAATTTAGTAAATTATACTTGGGATTTGAACACTAGCGGGGCACTTGATTTAGGTAAAATATTTCAGATCATACCCGTTGAGGGAGTCGGTCTCAAAGGATTGATTTCTGGAAATTTTGAAACATCAGGTAATATGCTCTTGATTGAAGAAGAAAAGTATGAGCAACTTCCAACAAAAGGGAGTGTACAGGTGACTGATTTTAGTTTGACCGATGAAACACTTCCAGTGGACATCAGCATTACTGAAGCAGATTTGAGTTTTGATAATCAGCAAATTGCACTGAATCAGTTTAAGGTCCTCTTTGGAGAAAGCGATCTCCAAATGACAGGTACCTTAGAAAACTTCATTGGCTATGCATTGAAGCCTTCAGAGGTATTGCATGGTATATTAAATTTGAGTGCTCAAACATTAAATTTTAATCCTTTCCTTTCCATGACCGATACTTCAGTAACAGATGCTGCAGTGGATACATCAGTACTTGAAATCATAAGAATTCCGATCAATATTGATGTAGTATTGAAGACCCAGATAGGACAATTGTTGTATGATAATTTAGAGTTTAAGAATATAGATGGTAAGGTCACGATGAGTGAAGGGATTGCTCAGTTAGATAATTTAGATTTTGATCTTTTAGAAGGAGACTTTTTGATGAGTGGATTTTATAATTCAAACCCCCTGCTGCCACTATTTAATTTTAATTTTAAGATAGCTTCCATGTCTATAAAAGAGACATTTTCTTCATTTAATACTATTCAAGAAATGGCTCCTTTAGCCAAGGACTTAGCAGGGGTTTTTTCCACTGAATTCGTTAGTGATGGGGCGTTTGATACCGTTATGATGCCGGTCATGGAATCCTTATCCGTCTTTGGCCTCATAGACTTGAGATCGGCCACCTACAGCAATCCCAAAATCATGAAAGGATTGAATAAGATAACAGGCGATCAAGAAGAAATCTTGAAACTTCAAGATATAAATTTTGAGTATGGTATTGCAGATGGAACCTTAATCATAGAACCTTTCGATTTTAAGTTAGCCGGGAGGACTACGACCGTTTATGGTTCAAGTGGGATTTCAGGTGTCCAGTCGGATATGGATTATATCCTGGAGACCGATCTTAAAACAGGCGAATTGGGGGCCGCTGCTAACAATATGATTGCTTCCTTGACGGGCTTGAATGATCTGATAGCTGAAGAGGTGAGGGTGAAAATTAAGATCGAAGGAAACTATGAAGATCCTCAATTTCATTTAGATGGAATTTCTAAGACTAAAAAAAGTTCCGGTGATGAGAAAATCAAAGATTTAGCTAAAGAGCGAGCAAAAAATAAACTCAAAGAGCAGCAAAAATTAGCCGAAAAGAAGATTCAAGAAGAACTAGATAAGCAAAAGGCTGTTTTGAAGTCAGAAGCCGATAAGAAAGCAGCCGCACTCAAGTTAGAAGCGGTAAAAAAGGTAGAAGATATCAAAGAAGAAGCCAAAGAGATATTGGGAGATAAGCTCAAATCAAAATTAGGTGGAAAACTCAAAGGTCTCAAAAAGAAAGATGGAGATTAAAAAAAGGCTGTAAAGATCTGAATGTTTTAGGTACATATCGTATATCAATAATCTTTCCGTTTTACTCAAAAAGATGTTATCAACGTTATTTATTTCGAGACGTAGGAGAATAGGCTTCAATTCGTTGAAATCGATTATAATGGAATGAAGTAGTGTAAAACTTTGAGCACTTAATGTCATTTTTTTGAATCACTGTTGGATTCATTTTGTCGGAGTCTTACGTCACAAGCTTCGGAATGATCAAAATCTTGAATCCAAATATCTTCATCTTGATGGGGAAAATATATTATGAATGATTTGTGAAATTTATTTTGGTAACATAAGTTGGCTGCCAAATGGAACATACAGCTCGATTTATTAAGAAGCGCTTTGAGACAGGTTCGATGATGCGCTAGCACCCCCCCCTACGGAGAGGTCGGTGCTATTCCTGATAAATAAATTAAATGCTTATGATTACCATGAAAAGTCTTAGTATCCAAGCCATATGAAATGCGATTCATTCCAATCATCTCAACCCCTTTTACACCTACTTCGCCTGTATGAGTTGCTGCGATATTTAGCACAACTTTTCGTATAATCAACAATCACATTTTATAGACTATCCTAAACTGCACTGTTTTGGATATTCAAAGAGGATATCATTTATCTTACTTCATCAATATTTTTACTTTTAAATTCAAACTAGGGAAAAAAATAATGGAGGTTATTCAAAATTCTTGTTCTTGGTGTGTCTCAGATCCATTATTGGGCATGACCGTTCTCTTATTATTACTCTCTAGCAATAAAAAATTTGGAGTTTCTTCTGTTTTTAAATTTGACGGATGTACCTGAATTGGAAAAAAAATTGAACATTTGGAACCTATTGTTTATCCTTGGGCTTATTTTCTCTGCTATTTTTTTTACTGTAATGGGTTGAAGTAAAACAAGGAGTTTTAAGTGACCCGGCTCAATTATATTTCGATTCAAGTTCTATTTTAATTGAAGGTATATTGCCTGTATCAAGGTTTACAAGGACATTATTAAGGTAAGATGTACTTACTTTCCGATAATTTTTGAAAATAATATTTGGTAAACGGTAATATTTACCCAATTTCTTTGCAAAACTCTTTCATTTTTTCTATCTTCTAACACTTCATATATAAATATATACTAAAATGGTAAAAAGTTATCGAGGTTTAGAAATGCCCAAAGAGGTTGATAAGCAACAACTTTTAGTTAAGGATTATATGGCAACTAGGTTAATTAAATTTAAACCAGATCAATCCATCATTGAGGCAATGAATCTATTGTTGAGCAAAAATATTTCAGGGGCACCTGTAATCAATGATCAAAATGAATTGGTTGGAATGATATCAGAATCAGATTGCATGAAGGAAATCATCAGGGGTAAATACCATAATATGCCCATTGATACAGGTTCCGTTTCATCTTATATGACCGAAGAAGTGGTTTATATAGGTCCTGAATTGAATATTTTTGAGGTGGCACAGATGTTTCTAGAAAGAACGCTCAGAAGATTTCCTGTCGTTCATATGGGGAAACTGGTTGGACAGATCAGTCAAAAGGATGTAATCAGAGCATTTAAGAAAGTCAGAAGTAGCACTTGGAGGTAAATATTTTGATTTTTTTTTTGAGATGGGTTGGTTCATATCGATCAAAATGATAAGTTTGATAAATTATTTGAGTCAATTATGGGATTAGGGAACGCAATTAATAATTTTTCAAACAATGTTAAGTCGGGAATTGATAATTTCTTAAAGAAATTCAAACCTACCTATTCAGTGAATGCGGTGACTTATTTTGTCATTCCTGGAGCTCCTTTGAAGAAAAGCGTAAATGCCTATCATTTTGGTAAAGGTGAATTGTCCGAAGCAAAACTCTTTTTTGATCAGGCGTTCCAAAAAACTAAAGAATTGAGTTTAGTACCAGTCGAATTACAGCTCATACAAGGTAAGGAAAAATTGATAGATGAGCAAAAGTTGGGGCCGGTAGACATCGTCAAAAGTGCCATTCAGCATTAATAGCTATTTTCTCTTTTTTTAACTAAATACTTTTCCTTTACTTTTCTTAGGTTAGAAAAAGTCCAAGATTATATTCTTGCTTGGTAAGTATACAATTCAAAATATCGACCTTGCTTACTTATCAGATTGTCATGTGTGCCTTTTTCAGCAATCACTCCATCTTCGATCACCAAAATTTGATCAGATCTTCGTATGGTACTCAGCCTGTGGGCAATGACGAAGGTAGTTCTACCGCCCATTAGATTTTCAAGACTTTTTTGAATATATGATTCACTTTCTGTATCTAAATTGGAGGTGGCTTCATCCAAAATCAATATTCTGGGATTGGCTAAGATGGCTCGAGCAATAGCTATGCGTTGTC
>Ga0206125_10000856_pt1 | contig 37969 bp, 56 predicted proteins | sample Helgoland_Spring_4_FD_148598 | JGI IMG/M metagenome (GOLD analysis project Ga0206125, IMG submission 148598) | Pelagic subsurface seawater microbial communities from Kabeltonne, Helgoland, North Sea - Helgoland_Spring_Bloom_20160331_1 | ecosystem: Environmental > Aquatic > Marine > Epipelagic ... | reverse complement strand
GAGCCCCACGGTGGACATCAGACTTGTAAGTCTCTAAATTACTATTTAGTCCGTCTAGCTCAGTTGGTAGAGCGCAAGACTTTTAATCTTGTGGTCGTGGGTTCGAGCCCCACGGTGGACATCAGACTTGTAAGTCTCTAAATTACTATTTAGTCCGTCTAGCTCAGTTGGTAGAGCGCAAGACTTTTAATCTTGTGGTCGTGGGTTCGAGCCCCACGGTGGACATCAGACAAGTCGGTCTATAAATGACATTATTCCTCTATAGCTCAGTTGGCAGAGCGCTCGGCTGTTAACCGATAGGTCGCTGGTTCGAGCCCAGCTGGAGGAGTAAGATTGATTACCTCAAGTAATCCGGTAAGGAAAAGTATCTTATCGTTATAATTTTACTAGGGTACCCGAGTCTGGTCAAAGGGGAGCGACTTAAGATCGCTTGCGTCACGCTTCGGGGGTTCAAATCCCCCCTCTAGTATTTTCCTCTTGGCTCAATTTGGAAGAGCATTCTTATATGTAAGAAAGGTTGTAGGTTCAAATCCTATGGGGGTTTATTTAAAGCACGCATGGCCGAGTGGTCTAAGGCGCCAGACTCAAGTTCTGGTGGGCGTAAGTCCGCGTGGGTTCGAACCCCACTGTGTGCAATGGTCTTTATAAATGATCATATGGTTCCATAGTGAAGCTCGGTTATCACGGCAGACTTTGAATCTGTAGTCCTGGGTTCAAATCCCGGTGGAACCTTTATTTGGTGTCGTGTCCGAGTGGTTAAGGAGATAGACTTGAAGACGGGGCTTTGCCCGCGCAGGTTCGAACCCTGCCGACACCGTTTTAACCCTTTAAACTCGATATAGCTCAGTTGGTAGAGCGGAGGACTGTAGTTCCTTAGGTCGCTGGTTCGAGTCCGGCTGTCGAGAAAGCGTTAAAGGCGTCTTGGTCTAGTGGTATGATTCTACCTTTGGGTGGTAGAGGTCCCGGGTTCGATTCCCGGAGGCGCCCGGCCGCTATAGCTCAGTCGGTATTAACACACTTGTAATGCGGGGTCGTGAGTTCAATTCTCATTGGCGGTTTTTATTTTTTTCTATCCTTCTTATAAAATGTCTTCTTTAAGTAATATTATACCGGAATCTAAAATATATAGCGATCCAGTATTATATTTTGTCGTAACATATATCGTATTAATAGGATGTCTTTATTATTTTTATAAAGGTTCTAAAACATTTATATTTGGCCAAAATAATAGCCTAAGTTTAATAGATTTAGTATCCTATCCCTATGGCATAAACTCCCCACAATCAATTATTAAATCATTTTTCTCAAATCCTATACAAATATTTGGCTTACTATTCACATTACTGTTACCAAATTTAATAGATGTAAATGAATCTAAATACAAACCATATTTCTATGGCTTAATGTGTGGATTCATAATGCTACTAATAATATTTTTAATTCATGTAGCTATTGTAAGATTAGTTATAGATCCTAAAACTATTGTTATTTCAGATAGTTTTAAAGTAGAAAAGAAAACAGGTGAATCATATAATAATATTTATAGAGGACATTGGATAATATTAGTTGCTCTGTTACCTATCTATTCTACAGTTATTGTTTTATTTAAAAAACATTTTTAAAATTAAAGTTGTGACCAAATACTACTAAAATAAAGAGGTTCATAATCAATTAATCTTTTATAATTTGCTAAATCATATAATGGATTAAATACTCCATCATTATTCCATTTTGACTCAGTACAGGGTATATCTTTTATATTTAATACTGTATTATTTATACATGTTATCATTTTAAAATCTTCGTCAAATTCAGAACAATAAGGACACTGACATCCACATATGTATTTTTTATTAGATTCAAGAGTATTACATGGTAAATGAGAAAAATGAATATTTTTAAGTTGACAATCTAATAGTAAATTTGTTTGTTTTGAATATCTTGGATACCATAAAGGTATTTGAGCTGTTAGAGGAACATAATTCTTCCAAAATTCTCTTACCTTCATTATATAAATTCTATACTTTAAGATATTTGGTAATGCATCTATATTATCATATAATTCTTGGTCTATAAATAATAATTTATTAAATGATATTTTAACAACTTTTTGTGGTTTGATTAGTTTTAATGATTTATCTGTCTCCATATTATAGATTATTACAAATTAAATTTACAAATATTACATACTTTGTATATTTTAAATAATTTATATATTATATGGCTAATAAAAACAAAACAGTTAAAAAAAAGAACACTTCTAAATCTAAAATAACTATTCATCAAATTTATGGAATATTTGACGATGGTGTTCCATTAAAAGGTATCAAGATTTTTAATGACAATGTTATTAAAACAAGGAATTATTGTAAAAAGCATAAAATTAATCATCAGATGTGGAATCTAAGAGGAGATGATACTATTATTAGTATCAATGGTAAAGATGTTAAACTTAAATCAAAGTCTTGTAATGATTTAATGAATAAAAAATTCAAAAAATATATAAGTCTTTGGACAAACCTTAAGAAAAAAGCAACTGATAATAATCCACATTTCAATCCTATTTTAGCGGCTGATTTTATTAGATATTGTATTTTACACGAACATGGTGGTATATACATAGATTGTGATATTCATCCGATACCAGGTAAATTCTCTAAACTAAAAACAACCTATAATAAATATCCTTATTTCTTTGTCCATTGGGCTGATGATAAAAAGAAATTACCATATAATGCTATTATGGGAGCAAGTAGTTTAAAGGAAGAAATATTTATTGAAATTATTGAAGAATGTAAAAAAAGTTATAATAAAAATGTGAATAAAGATATTTATAAAAAATGGAAAGGTAGATTTATATTTCAAGTAACAGGTCATTATATGATAAAGAGAGTTGTAAAAAAATTAAAAGCACAAGAAAATGTATTAAATATATTACGAGTAATAGATAAACAGGATAAACTTGTTTGTGATAATCCACCTAAATGTCCTAATGCTTTATTTGAAGATTCTAATGCGTCTGTCTGGTATCAATAGCATCTACGAAAGCATATTCGATTTTATCATTTTTTACAAATTCACCATTTTTAATGAATATATTCCATTCATCACTTGTTCCCCTATATTCAACATATAATCCTCTTAATTCGATGTATTCTGAGTTTGTATAAAACCAGTATTTACCATCATACGATACTCGCAATTCTTTTGCACGCGGTGGATTCCAAGATGGATCTTTATAATGTGGCGCCCTTTCAACTAACATTTTAGTTCCACAAATAATCCTTTTATACCCGCCTTCAATACTATCACTATTCAAGCCACGTTTTCTCTTTTTGTTTTCTTTTACTGTAGTTGAAAGTTGAACCGATATTTGACGTTGTTTTACATATACTGATTCTGGATCTATAGATTCTATCTCTTCTTTATAACAATGATCCATCCACTCAACAATTTCCATTACACAACTCATTTTAAAGAAGTGTTCTTTTTTTATTCATTAACATAAAAAATTTATATAATATCAAATTTTTAGTTTAAGGAATATTTAGTGATTGAAATATGGATTATGATCCACAAGGTTAGCCCAGAAATCATATTCACCATCTTTATGTATTATACCCCATCCATCCCTTGAATACCTTTCTCCTGCTATTCCCCACATTCTATCATATGAGTCCATACCATTTTCATCTACATCTCTTGTAGAAAGTAGCACCGCCAATGTCAGTATGAGACTAACAATTACCATAATGAGTTCGCAACAGCTATAGAAACCGTTCATATTAGTCTTTATTCGTTTTAACTTTATCATAAAAAATTTAATCAAATTTACTACTAATTCAATAAATGAATTAACGATACTCAATTAACAATACTCATATACTTGAATGGTTTGTGGTGACCATCATTATAATGTTCCCTTGCTGTAAGATATGGTTGTTCTTCCCATGAAGGATTTAATTCATCTAGAGATAATATATTAGAATCACCTTCATCTATTGATATAAAGTCTTTCAAAGCTTCATCCGCATCGGTGATTGAGAACATTGATCTGAACACATTAGACTCCAGTTCTTCACCATATAATAGATTGACTAATTCTACTTTAGTTTTCACTGGAGCGTTTTCACTTGTTTGATCTTCCACTTTTCTAATGTATCCATTTCTCATGAACGTTACCATCTTTGATACTCTCTTATGGTTTCTCCACATTTTTCCATCGTAAGGTAAAGGAAATGTTACAGGGACACACGGACTCATTAAATGATATTGTCCTAGAATCTTCAATTTACTTGTCCTTGACCACCGGTCTTCGGGTGACAACCTCAAGGATTCATGAAATTCTCTAGCTTCTTCAGAAAGGTTGGATAACCTCATAGGTTTGAGGATATTCATAAAGTAAATGACTAATTCAGGATCATTCAACTTCTCAAGGATGATTAAAGCAACTTGTTCTGTCCAAGTGAACATGTTTTTATTTCTTTTATTAATGTATCATAAAAAATTTAATCAAATTTACAATTTATGAGAATAAATCATCAATATGATTCTGCTTTACTATAAATTCACTTTCTTCTTTAGGGTAATCTCTAATATCATCTGCAGTCAAACGCCTTCTCATGTCCATTAAGAAGTATCTACCACTATGAAATCCTTTAGTCCATGTTAAAGTATATGCTGTCCACATGTAGTATTCACCTGTTTCATAGGCCCATTCAAAGAAATCATATCTATCTTCTGGTCCTGAAAGATTCCATCTGTAAATTAATTCGCTGTTAAGTTCATTGATATTAATGTGAAACTGTGTTGGTATATTCAACAGATTACAGAGAGGTGAGTAAGATCCTCTACTGAAATAAATCATGTTTACTCCAGTTGGTGTTCCTCTATCACAGTAAAATTTAACTGCTTGTTCCAAACAATACTTTTCATGAACACTTTTGATGGTCTTCATCATTGTAATAACGAGTGCTTCAGGTAAAATAGTAGAGAGGCAAAGGATAACATTTGCGTCCCACGAATTGAATCGTGTAAGATACATAGTTTTATTTTAGTTAATTCATAAAAAATTTAATCAAATTTATACTTAATTTATACTTAGTTTATACTTAATTTATATTCCTAATTTATTCAAGAGGGTGCTTCCATTGTGTTTTCTCTCCATTATTGTAACACTTAAGACCATAATATTCATCTGAAACTCCTACAGACCAACCTACTGGTAATCTTTTCTTAGTTTTTCCGTTAACACTAATTCCCTCATATAAACCCATGCTTCCATCATCCAGTTTATACGGTATTTTGCCAAGGATCTGCCACTTGAAACCATCTACGAGAGCTATCATTTCATGAACCGTGGGTACAAGATTCTTAACATTACTATCTGGATGATTGCTACTGTAAGTTACTTTAGAATCTGAACCCCACCAATGTTTTTCTTTATTTGATATATCAAGAACCAAATCACTAAAATAGTCAAGGTTTGGATATTTTGTCTCTTCTTCTTCATCACTATACATTACTGACCCACATTCATACAATACATGTGTATTATCCAAATCATCTACAACCAACATATGGTTCTGTCGACCCCACTTATTATCATAATTAATGTTCATATTTACTACAATACGTTCAGGATTATCTATATCACCTGACAATCCGTATGACCAAATATTAGGTTTTCGGAACAAGATTTCAAAATCTTTCTTTGATTGTTTTACAAATGGGTCATGAGAATATTCTCTGAAAATATGTCTTGTAGTTTTTCCACAGTGACCTTTGTTTTCTTCTAACTCTTCCCTAAGAACACTTTCTTCTAAAGAAGGGAACCGTTTAACCAGTACATTAACCTCCGCATTAAATTCAGGAGAGTTAGTAACTAACGACATAGTTAAGTTTATTTTAATTAGTTCATAATAAAAATAATCAAATTTTATTTAAAGGATTTATACTAATTCAATTTGTTTTCATATTACATTTTACACACACAAGATTTGTTAATTCTGATCCTATTTTTAGAGGCATAAATTTATGACATTTACAACATTTTGATTTATCTGATATATCTACTGCTCTCAAACTGTAATTATTCTTCTGATTATTTCCGTGTATATTTATTAAATTTTTAGAAGTGTTCATTTTTTTTCCATTGTCAAAATATAAGATTACTTTTATTAATTCATTAATATCTGCTAGGCTATATATTTGTCTAAATGATGGCAAACAATCTCCCATTATATTGTTTTGATAACATTCAAACGACGTATGAAAGACTGATGTGAATTGATCACCGGTAAGTATCTGTTCAATTACAGAAAATGCCAGTTTGTTAGGCCATCCTGTAACAACCAGTTGATGTGGTGTTTGTTGTGAAAATTCATTTAGTTCTTTCACGATCGTATAACGCTTACTTCTTTTACCCTGTAAGAGATAAAAGAGTGTATCATCATAAATTTCCTCAGGTAAAGAAGACCCTGTAAGAGATATAAATAGTTGACACAATATCTTAAACATTATTTAAGAGTATGTTTTTAAAATAATAAATTTATTAAGATTATCAAATTTACAAAAAAAAATGCCTCTAAAGAGGACTTATCGGAAATGACTAGTCTCATTATCCTCTTACCGACCCCTGGACTCGAACCAGGAACCTCTCGGTTAAAAGCCGAGCGCTCTATCCACGTCCACAGGTGAAAAGCCTGTGTTTGTCATAATGACGACTTGAGCTAGACCAGCATAATTGCAATAACGTAGTGGGTGCGGGAAGGTAAATTAGTCCGAAAACTAATTCTTTAAATATCGAGAGAGTACCCGTCAACCCTAGGGTGTATTGCAATGTTCCGTGTGGGACTCGAACCCACGACTGGATAGGACAAAACCCACCCGGCTCTACCAACTGAGACCTAACGGAACTAAAGTGTCGCGAGGGGGACTTGAACCCCCGACCACTTGATTAAAAGTCAAGCGCTCTAACCAACTGAGCTACCGCGACGTGTCCTGAGTGGGACTTGAACCCACGACCACTTATTGTTCACAACCGTTCTAACTGAGCTACCAGGACTATATTATCCACCTTTAACACGCTAAATTTACCTTAAACTGGAAATCAAATTTTTTGATAATTATATTAATGATTATATTTTAGTTTTCTTGACTATAACCTTCTTCATCGGATGAATCACTAGTAATTTCTAATTCATCATCTGATTCATCATCTGAAGATGAATCTTCAAGTTCAATATAAGGTTCTATATTTACTATATTATCTACTATATTATCATCCAGATTGTATGCCACATCATCATAGTAACTTTGCATGTAATCGGGGTGTTGTTCCATCCAGTAAAGGATTGAATTCCTTTGTCCATCTGTGAAGCGGTTGTTAACAGTGTTTTCTGGATCATTTAAAACATGGTCTAGTTGTATATCAGTGGGTACAACCATAAGATCTCTAACTATATCATCATTTTCAGGCATCACCTTAATATTGTTCTCAATAGGTGAGTAAAACTCCATATAGATTGACCTCTCAGAATCTGTCAAGTTGTGCCAGTATGTCCAACCATGTGACATTGTTGTTTAATCTTTATGATTAGTTTGTTACAAACTTCATAAAAAATTAAATCAAATTTAAACAATTATGAAAATAAAAATTATTACTATACTATTTCACTATCCTAAATAATTACTATCAATGAAGATGTCTGTATTTTCTTCTTCTTCTTCTCTTAGGTATTCGGGGATTACTATTACCATTAGTATTATCACAATTCACTACCATATCAAAACCCGATTGACATAGCTTGGTAATTTGCTTATGCCTCTTTTCAATCTCAAGTCTCAGTAAATGTCCATCTTGAGTTAATTTAACTACTTTCATATATTTTACAATATCTTCTGGGAGTTTTTCTGAAAGACATAAGTAAGCATTAACATCCCAATTACTTAGGGACATATTTAGTATTTTACAAACTTCATAAAAAATTAAATCAAATTTAAACAATTATTTAAGAAAAGAGGTCATCAATGTGCTCAACTGTTTTACCAGGTTTGTCACCCATTCCTCCTCCATCCAGAGTTAATAAATCTTCTCCTATCTGATGATATTTTAGCAAATTATACATACTCATATTATAACTAGCAAACTTTTCTTTTATATTATCCTTACACATATCATTATCTTTGAAGAACAGAAAGTATCGTCCTTCATGAATACTATGGTACCAGCGACTTACTTCAGTCCGCATTTCGTCTTCACCTCTTTCAGGTGCGTCCCAATCAATTTCATATGACCAAGCCGACCAGGTAGCCCAGAAACCTCTTAAAAATTCATTTATACCAATTATATTTTCTCTTTCTTCTTTAGACATATTTCTGTATTCAGGATAATAACCCTGATAACCACTTAACTCTCTCATATAGGTTTGAACTACCCAATCAGTCCCATTTTTACAGAAATTAACCAAATTCCCCCTTCTTTGTTCTGGAATTCTTTTTAACCATTTATTTTTGAATTCCCTAATAGTTAGAGTATATAGGTTAAGTGTGGATACAGGTAATAATGTGTGACCACAGTGCCACAAACGTGCTTCATCTATTACATGTTTTTCATGAACTTCTTTAACCGTCCTAATCATCCCTCTAACAACTTCTTCCGGGAATACTGACAAGAGACACATATAAGCATTTGTGACCCAAGATGTAAAGAACATATTTAATTCTGTTTATAAAAAACATAAAAAAGTTTAATCAAATTTAATTATTAATAGGGTAATCCTGGTGTCTTTACCGATTTACTAATTTTGGCGAAACAACTGGACTCACTACAGGTGATTCTATACCATGCATATATTTGTGATAATTATCGTAAATGGACTGAATTCTATCACTGGGTGCATACATAAATGGGGTAATACGTTTTAATGTCTCAAAGGTAGACATAATTAATTGTTTAAGAGAGTTATGGTGTTTTTCTCTAATACTATACTTACAATCAATTAGCCTCTTAATAACCTCATCAGCTAAATATTCTATATCTATATAGCACTCGGAAGAAGAACTATAAAGAACCTGTAAAGTATATTTTAAGTCATCTGTAGAGAGTCTATCAAACTCTATAGTCAATGTATAATCAAAATTGGGATCAAACATTATCGTTTGTTTTATTATATTTCCATAAAAAATTATCAAATTTATTAACTTATGAAGGTTTAAACCACACTGAACCATTTTTCTCATGAGTCCATTTACCCGTTACCCAATAGTCTCTACACCAACATTTCTTGCAGAACCAATGATCTTGTTCATCCCATGGAGAAGGTAGTCCACCAGTAGCGGATCTTCTATCAAAATAACCTTGACATCCATTACCCTTTTCACCACAATCCTCACATACATATTCCTGTTTTAAGTGAGGATTTCCCGGAGAAGGACAACTACAACTTGAACAGGAACAAGTTCTAAATGTTCTACCTGGTTTACCAGACCAGTCCGTAACATATACACCACCGAATCCCCTGTGTTCTCTGTCTGAATAATATTGTCTTGCTCGCTGCATATTCCAATCTTTCTCATGAATTTTTTCTGAGTCATAACAATCCTTGCAATACAAACCACCATAAGGTGATTTATTTGGACCCGACCATCCAACATTCCAAGAATCTTCTTGTGCTCTCAAAGATATTCTAATACGATCACATGGACCACAACACTTAAATGGTGAATCGTTTACAGGCCTTCTTATTCCTGGAGTCCTTCTCATTAACTTTATTGCATCTTCTTGAGACAATTGTGGGAGAAGACGACATGTCTTGATATCTTTTTGAAAGAAGTTACCCTGTTCCTTCTCTTCCTCCGTCTCGGGATCCCGATACACCTGACAAATTCCCCCCTTCTTTACTTTATTCACCGTCCCTACAACCATTTTCTTTTGTCTCGTTGAATACCACGCTACCTTCTCTCCCCTAAATCGTTTCTCTCTAACCCAAACAGACCAATAATGAAGGGACTCCCATCTATCCTGATAGATATCTGTCTCTTTCACCTCATCCGAATGTTCATGGGGCCACAAATGAGCGTCTTTGATTACCCACTCACTCACCGTTTGAAGTTCATCCAAAGAACCACCGTGACTCTCCATCCACTGGCGACATTGTTCAGGTTTTGTTTCATCAATATACCTCTTCAAAATTTCTATCCGCGGTGTTCTAGAGCAACATCCTTCACACAATCCCTTATCATGAAGAAAGACCTGATATGACCATTCCCCCCTAGGAATATTTCCCTTTAATCCACATACGAAACATTCTTTGTGATATTTTGATGGAGTCTCTTCATGGACTATCTCTTGCATCCCTTGCTTCTCTTGCATCCCCTGCTTCTCTTGCTTCCCTTGCCTCTCTTTCTTCTCTTTCTTATTCCCTCCAGGTGGTTTAATTGTTTCCCCTAGCACCGGAAAGTCTTCTGGTTTGAAATGACTCATTTTTTAGTCTGTTAAATAATTCATAAAAAAATTTAATCAAATTTTAAACTATAAGAGTTCTTCTATATGCTTCTTCCCTTTAAATATACCGTTGAACCACCCAATAAAACTTTCTAAATTATCTACTCTCCACATAAGATGATGGTCTACTCTCCACAAAAGATGATGGTCATTAATCATAGGATTCAACGAATTAATATATTTATGATCCATTAATATAAATCTTCCTGGATGAAATCCAATCATCCACTTTACCGCATCTTGAGACCAGTTCATTCCCCACTCTTCTCTAACACAATAGAGACAATCAAGGGTCCCCGATAACTCAATATATTTAATCCTGTTATCTGATAAACGATATTCGCTTACCGATCTAAAATTTTCAACTAAAGCAGAATATCTATTGTGAAATGCAACTGGTATAGATTCCAGATTCCCGACTGCTCTTGGAAAATTGAAATGATTTTTACGCCAATCTTTATCACTTAGTTCTGCGCAACTAAAGTGTAACATATACCACTTCGACATATCTACGAATTTTCTTCTGTCACAATGAAAGTCTCTGGAGCCTTCAAGTTCAAACTTTCTGTGAATCCCCCTTATCTTCTTTACGAAAATATCAACTAGATCTTCTGGAAGACCGAGTGAAAGAAGACAGAGAAACACATTAATGTCCCATGAAGTAAAGTAAGTCATCTTAATTTAGTTGATTAAATCATAAAAAATTAAATCAAATTTAACTAAACGGAACAAACACTTTAAACAATACATAGAAGAGCATCAAGATCCTTAAACTTCTTTCCCCTAAGACTAATCTTGTAGTTATTGCCATCGGAATAAGTTCCTGTTACCGTCCCTGAATAAGTGCTACCCGCTCTTTCACTGCCGTGTAAAGTTATAGGATGTTCAGTATAACGCGATCCCTTCTTCAGGAACACCCAACCAGCTGGTCGTGGACATAATTCAATTTCAGGCCACTCCTTCTCTATATACCGAATTATAAAGAAGTTCACATCTGCCTGATTTTCGGGAAATGTTGTCCGCCTCTCAAATATCTCATCTTCTTCATCGCTATCATCGGCGTTTATCTCTATATCTATCGGCTTCTGAAAGAACTCCTTTAGAGTAGGATTATTCTCAATCCTCTTTAGGTTTAACTCAGTTAACTCTCCACATGATACCAGAGCAAACAGAAATTCCTTAATAAGAGGAGAACCTGCCATTTTTGTTCTTTCTATATGTTTGTTTACCAAAACTCATAAAAAATTAATCAAATTTTAATTTATTTTGATAAAAGATCATCTATGTGTTCAACCGTTGTTCCCACTGTTTCACCTAATCCTGGACCATCGATACATCTAAGATCTTCTATCAGCTGTTCGTATGGTCCCCAATCAAAGATAGGTGTTCTAGGATATTGATAACCGTCTTCGCATGGACCTTTAGGGACACCTCCATTCCTTTCTTGAATGATCTTATTCTCTTTGTAGAACAAGAAGAATCTACCGGTGTGTATTCCTTCATACCACTTACTTATGTTAACCCGTCTATGCCAACCCACTAAGTAGTACGAAGCGCAAGCAGTGGCACCCGCCTCCCAAGAAGCCCATAGATTCTTAGTATACTTATCTCTTATCTTATTTAACTCTTTTGATTTCTCAATCCACTCGGAGCGCGATTCACCCGCGCGGCGGTTCCCGTAAAATTTACTTAATCGCCTTTGATGTCTCATTTGGTCATCGTCTGAACCGAATTTACACCACTCAATCACCTTTTTATGTCTATCTTCAATTGAACGAAGTCTCCACTCTGTCTTGAACTCCTTTGTCAAATTAAGGCGTTTTTTAAACACATCTATTCTTGTCTGAGAAAATTCTAAAATGTCGCTAATTTGAAATTTCAAACTTACTCCTCTCCTCTCTAGCGGTTGGTTCAACCTCCATCTAACTAACCTTGGAGAGTTAGTGTTCCAGTATCCTAATGCTTCCTTCAAAGAGAAATCTTCGTGGGTCTTCTTCGTTACCTTCATCATTCTGGCCACAACATCCTCGGGTAACCCCCAGGAGACCAAGGATAAGAAAGTATTCACGTCCCAAGAAGTAATGTAAGTCATCGTTATTTGTTTTATTAAACTCATAAAAAATTTAAATCAAATTTATCAATAAGAATTTAAAACCGTTTCCTTACTCACAGTGTGCCGCTAGACTAATCAGATATGTATAACCATCAGGTAGTTTCATCCATGCTTCTTCACCGTCACAATCTGAACCGGTCTTCCTCCAAAATAGTTCCAAGAATGGTTCATTATTTACTACACCGAAAGGCATATTTGTTTTTTCAGAATCCATTGATATAGTGATAACTCTCATTATCTGTTCTGTATTAGAACCAGGTGGGATTCCCTCACCGAAAGCTGCAATAGACAACTCTTCATCAGTCATTTGAGAGCAGTCCATATCAGGGTCTCAACACAGATTCAACTATTACTCTGTTTCTACTCACTTATTTAAGTTTTTCTCTTTGTTTACAATTATCATAAAAAATTTAATCAAATTTAAAACAAAGATAAAAAATTTATTCATTTAATTCTCTTACACAACTAACTTTCTTTACAAATCTTTGTTCTCTTTGACCCACTTCTGGAACTCTAAGGCTTGTTCTAAACTGATTTCACAAACTTCTTCATATTCTTTACCAAACCATGTGAATGATTTGCTTTCACCAGTTGAAGGATTCTTCTGAAACTCTTCTACCTTTTCTACCGTAACACCAGTCATACCCTCGGCCGCAGGATATTTCAGTCCGTTCACGATTAGCCACTTGTTCGGCATATTTATGAGTAAGTGTTATTTTAGTTTATCTGTTAATTATACAACTCTTTAATAAATCAAATTTATTTAAAAGAACATAAAAAATTTGTTTTTTTGTCTTTTTTCTTTTCTGGATGTTTTTTGTCTTTTTACTGAAGTGTGATGGTCTTCTGACCTTTGTTTTTATACTTACCATTGTATGGGATAGATTCTTCCCAGTCAACTTTGAATTTCATCCAACCTTTTCTACCCAGATCACCACCTACATTGATTGCTTTGGAGCGAACGGTGCCGAAGAAGTAGATATCTTTAGCACATGGACAAGGGTTCTTCACCTTTTTACCCCTTTTTCCAAACGTAGTTTTGGGTTGGATCACGAATCTATCACCTACATTCACTTCATCAACGGTACTTGCAGGAGTAGATGCGTGTCCAGCGCAGACCCAATATTCACCAAGTTCAAAGAACTCTGGGGCTTCTGCGTGAGGATTGAATTCCCATTCTGGATGATGCATCACTTTCCACAATTTACGCTCTTGTTGTGGACCCTTCTGCCCCTTCAGATACCTCCCAGGTTGTCGCTCAGGTTGTCGCTCCACTTCTCGCTCATTCGTAGGGGAAGGTGTCCGTGGTTTCCTCTTCGGTGAAGTGCTCCTCTGCCTCTCGTATGCCTTCGCAAATTCTTCGTGGTTTGTGACAACTGGCATAGTAACACGGGTTTCGTATGTGCTTACTTATTCACCTAATGTCAGCAGTAATAGTTTGTTGAATAATCTTCTCACAAATAAATCAAATTTTTTAGGAACAGAAACAAACTCTTACAAAATTTACTCACCTCCCAAAAAATTTGATTTATTTGGTTTTGGATTATTCAACAAACAAATATTGCTGGCACTTGCGAATACGAGTATCAGCGCTAACAAACTTAGAGCAGAGAACAACAGAGTACGGTAAGGAAGAGCGTCCTTCAGATATGGCTCTCTACCAGCAGATCTACGACCCACTCACGAACGAGAGGCACGCTGGAGCAAAGTGGTGGTCCTCTGAGGACAAAGAGGGTCATGGGTCATACTCTCAGTTTGAGGGTTATGGTAGGGGCGACGTGAAGGCAGCGTTTATGGAGTCGGTCAATGAAGACAACGAAGTATGGTCTACTGACACGCCTAACCGCAAACCACTGACATTCGCTGGTGCTGCGAAGACGATGGTTTGCTCGGGACGCTGGGAGGGCCCTGGTACGGGTTTGAACTACGAAGAAGGTTACCACTACCAGCAGATAGACTTTAGTGATAGAGACAAGAAGACCTCCGCAGTGTTCGCGCAGATGCTGTGCGAGTATGTGGAGAAGGCTTACACTCCTAATGAAAAGGATAAGTTCTTCGACTACAGCGGAAAGGGGCGCAAGTGGTCAAAAGACAAAGAACTCATGGACAGGTTGGAGAAGCGCTTCTTGGAGGTGGAAGAAGCCTATGCTAACAGTCACTTCGCTCTGTCACTGTGCGAGCAGACCATCAAGCGCTCAAGACCTTATCCGAAGAGTCACTTCATGAACCTTCTCGCAAAGTTCAAGGAGTTCCGGAAGAATGGTCCTCGCTTTAGTGTGGGTGCTAAGGATTTCACTCCTAGTAAGACTATTAGCACTGGTTTGGCTAGGACGAGTGTCAAGAAAGTGGCAGGCGTCCCTATGGTAGCATGTTCAAAAGAACATGTTTCATGGGATAAAGTTCAGGATGACTTTCAGACCCTGTGTAAGAAGTTGGACTCGGTGATAGCACTTGCAGGACCTGTTATCCGAGCAGAGAATGTTTAGATTAGTATGAAATAACTAAGACAAAAAACATACAGAAAATAACTAAGACAAAAAACATACAGAAAATAACTAAGACAAAAAAAAACTTTTTTTTAATAAATTTGATTTAATTATCATATATTCAACCAACTTAAATATGTCAGACTTCGTTAAACCTGATGTACCAAAAGAACCTAAACCTCCACCTGACCCAATACCAGTATCATTAGATAGACCGAAACCAATTCAACCAATAAATAAGACTAAACTCCATCTAACTCAACTCCTTCGGTATATCGATGAAAAACAAGAGCGTTGGAATATGAATGAAGGAGAATACCTTGAAGTTACCGAGATGTTAAAAGACGCATTTAACTCTGTATAAATTGTTAATTATTAAATTTTTTATGTGAAATTAATTTACTCTTTATATAAAATTTGATATTTATGATCACATTATAATTAAACGAATATTGATTGACTAAAGTTGATCTGTAAACAATGACAGCACGACTATTGGGACCTACTTCGGGTGGTTTAGGTAGATGGTTTCAAACAACGAAAGGTTTAGACACAGTTAGTCTTAAGATGGGTAAACGAAGTGGTCTGGTGCAAATGACTCTTCGCGATTTCATCTTTAGGTGGAAAGATGAACTGGTTGAATACTATGGTTCTGAATTTATGACACACGAAGATAATATCTTGTATGATACAAGTGTTGGTGATACAATTATATTCTGTTTAGTAGACAATGATGAAACTGTTGACCATTTGCCAGAAGATGTTAAGAAGAAGATACGTAAGGCAGGGAAGTGGCGCAGAGATAAACTCAGACATCAGTGGTCATACGTAAATCCATTTAATCGAATCCATGGTTACATTGTCTTGAAAGATGTTACAAATGAACGGCACAAACAGAAGACACTTTCTATCTCAACTGTATGCTCTACCTACTTCTCTAAGAAGAAGGGTATAGGTTCAGATCTAATGGATTTGGCTAAAGACTTTGCTGGAGCTACTGGTTACTTTGATATTGTATTGGAAGTGGCGAATGAATACTCGGGTATGGATAAAGAGTCTGATGAAGAATACTCTGATGAAGAAGAGTCAGATGAAGAAGACGATGAAGAAGAAGATGAAGAAGAAGATGAAGAAGAAGATGAAGAAGAAGATGAAGAAGAAAGAGAATATACTCATGAAGGTTATACTTTCACCTGGGTATATGAAACAGATGAACTTATTGATCCCGAAACAGATGAAGTAGTGGGTCTTATGGTAGAAGATGAAGATGGTGAATGGTCTCCCAAATTGAATGATGGATATGAAGTATGTATGGATGATACTTGGTATCCATGTGAGAGTTGCTTGGAACTTCTATCAGAAGAACTCTGGAAGAAATGTATGCGCAAAAATCACAGGGATATTCCATACTACAATTTGGAACAAGAATACATCAAAGAATGTCTAGAAGATTACTTCTCATGTAATCTAAATTCAGAAGATGAAGATAAGTTGTGGGAAGGAACTGACGTTAGAGGTTTCATTGAAGATGAAGCCGATGATTCAGAATACTATGGATTCTGGTATAGAAAAGGTAAGAATAGTCAAAAAGACTTGATTAAGTTTTATGAAAAACATGGTTTCATAGAAGACCCCGATATCCATTTCACTTGGTGTTGCTTTGATAGCATACCTTATCCTACTATGAAGTTTAGTATCTCGTAAATTATAAATTTGATAAATGTAAAATTTTTTATTGTAATTGAATAATGTTTTCTTGGAAAGAAGATGTGGCACTTACTTTGATAAAACTCTTGTATGATCCTGAGTTAGTCATACATTTTATGAAAATATTATGTTCTCTTAGAAGGGAACATTTGTTAGAAGATGCTAGGAGTTTTCACCTTTCTCTGAGAGAATGTTTTAGAGAAGATTTAGAAGTGAATAGATATTTACCTAATGTATCGTATTTACAAAATTGTGATTTTAGAGAGACAATATATCACATTAAATATTTTACACCCGGATTTATTAGAAGGGTAGAAGGCTTTATCTATGGCGAACCACAATATGTAGATGATTTTATCTCTGAAAAAGTAGATGTTGTAGAAAAACTTTTAGCATATGAAGAATGTGAAGCAAACTTTCCAATTGAAGTGATTAATGAAGCAGTTAAAGAGTTACACGATTTGGAAGATATTTACACCCCAGATGATGAATTATGGTTAAATATACCATTCTTAACTTATCATATGTGGAGAGGTAGATTTGGAGAAAGTTACAAATATATTGAACTCATTAATTAAATTTGATTTGCCTTACATAGTTTTTATTAAACGAATAAACAGGTATCAAGGATGGATGCTAATATGACTAAAAGTGATCAGGTAAATGATTCTAAAGCGCCGGTTCCGGAGGTGTCGGAATCTAATGAGAACGGTTCTGAGGATAAAGGTTCTGAGGAGAAAGGTTCTGAGGCGGTAGATTCTAAGAATCAAGAATCTGCTAAGGAGGTAATAAACTGTATAGCAGATACTGCGAATATGGACGAAGCTAACAAGGAAGCATACAATGTCTTAACAGACGGTACAAGGGAAGACTTTCTAAGACATGTATTTACAGAACAAGAGACTGGTCGTGTGCGTTCTTATGCTGAAATGCGAATGATGTATGGTTAAGTATCACATATATTCCCACCAATTTAAATTTATACTAATTTCATCTGTTTATAATTTTTTATCGTATTTTAGATTATCTAAAAATTTGATTTAAAGGATTAATGTAATTTCAAACAAACAAAAAGAGTTATACGCTCAAACACTATTTACGAACTACTTACAACTATGAGCAACTTCTTTTCTGAAGCGGTGAAGTTCGTTGTGAAGAAAGAACGACAATCAGTGGTAAATACGGCCATTATAGCAAAACCGGTACGCTTTAAGACTACAAACCTAAGAGTGAATACGTATAACCAACATTCAATGAATAGGCGTTACAAGCAAGAACACAACAGGCGCAAGCACAAGATCAATCAACCGGGTGTAGACGTTCAGCGTAAGAACTTTAACAGGAAGGCGCGGCGATAAGTTAGAATATAACCCTATAAATTTGATATTATTACAATTTTTTATTGTAAAAGAAAATCTATCATAATACTGTTTAACTATGGAGTATGGAAAAATTGAATCATCGGATAAACCTGAACAACCAGAACAACCTGAACAACCTGAAACAGGCCTTGAAATAGATGATAATACTAAACAAGTAAAAGATAAACGTAGGAAGTTAGTGTGTAAGGTATTGGGTATAGTTGTATTGTTCTGTTTATTCATATTCTATATTTTCGCAGAGTTTGTTTACTATCCCGAAGACAATAATTCAGAATACAAAAAAGATGAGCTGGTAAAACTTGATACAGATATTTCAGCACGATTCCCATTGCATCATCATCATCATCATCATATAAAATGCTCTGATTACAAATTTGGTTGTTGTGAAATATATTATGATTGTGATAAAGGTAACCATAAAAAATTAACTATCTCTCCTTATAAGATTGTAAAACATGATGAAGAAGGTTCAAACTGTCTTTCATTAAATACATTAGTCAATCAATACAATGAAGCATATAAATCAGATGATTCAGAGTCGGGTAAATGTAGTATAAATACTATGTGTGATTCATCCGTTAGAGGGATACAGGGTTCGGTAATGCACCTTGTTAGTTTAGATATCGATGAATATCATTGTAATAGTTTCCCAATGCTAATAAATTTATATGAAAGTGGATGGCCTATACAATATACTCTTGCTGAAGAATTTATAATCATGATGGGAATTATGTTCTTATTTATGGTGTGTTTGGCAGGATAAAATAAAAAATTTTATATAAATTTTACTTACCTTCAATTTTTTTAGCTTACTTAATATGTTTCAAGCATTTCCTTGATAAATGCCTTCCTCAAATGCTTAGGAAGAGTTGTAGCCCACTGATATGTCTTCCAAATCATTGTTCGCTTGACTACCATAACAGAATGGAACTTATCCCAGATACAATCTGAACCATATTGTTGAAAGAATTCTTCCTTAGAATGCCAATCACAATCAATTTCATCGTATCGGTAAGGTTGGTATGTATTTGGATCGAGATTATCCCAAGCATCATCTGAACCATAGTAGTCATAGAACTGGCGCCTCGTATACCAGTTACCATCAAGATCTTGGCGCTTTTCATCATAGTGATTATTTAGCCATTCTTGATCAAACTGGTCTTCATATACTTTATCTTCTTCATAAACCTCACCTTCTTCAAGATCTTCTGCTGGATCATAATCTGAATCATCATCTTCTAGTCCAGATTCAATATCATCTGGATCTTGAGCATATTCTTGTTCCTCTTCTTCTGATGATTCAACTTCTTCTGATGAAGAAGCGTTTTCAGCATTAATCATATCAAGAATAGTTTGTGTCTTACCTCCATGTGTAGGTGGGGTAAAGATATTATCACCTGTAAAGTTATCCAGATAATTTGAATTTAGGTTGGGTGTTCCGAACCACTTCTCTGGCGCTAACTCATAATCTGAATCTACTACTTCCCAAGCACGCATCTCGCCAAGTGTCTTAACTTGATCGGTTACAAGGTTATGAAGCGTGATTGATAGGTTGTTGTTAAGGACGAAATGCTTTTCATTCGTAAAATCAACCTGATACCAATCTTCTTCGCAGTTCAAGAATACAGTCTTGGTTGCTTTATGGTAGAAGAGGTCTGAAGCCTTCATGAAGTAAGACTTCAGACCCCGTTCTACCATATCTTCTACAGGATTTTTAGTTGTGACCCACATACCATTTTTTACTGGATCAAACCTCATAAACTTTAGATTAGATGGGTCGTATCGTATGAAACAGCAACCATCATTGAATGTGTATGGATTCGCTTGAACCATTGTTCCATCTCTCATGAGGTTATTTAGATTTTCTGCGTCCTTATCAAGATCATTTGTGAACCTGAAATCAATCACGTTTCCGGGCACAACACCGTTTTGGTTAACTCCAGACATCGTGCTTTTGCTTTTGCTTTTTGCTTTTACTGATAAAGTTTTAAGAGTAGTTAGTTTTTTATATTCTTTTTACTATTTATTCCTTTGTTTTGTGTTGTCTCTTTATAATTAGCAAATCAAATTTTTAAGTAAGTTCGAATTAAGATCGTATTAAGGTTGAGTTAAGATTATTTTATTTGTTAACTTAATTTTAATTAAAAGAGTTAGATGGTATAACATTACGTCTAACAAATATTACAGAAGTAACTCATTTATATTATCCTTATTTAGGTTGTAGGTAAATTTATAACCCTCTCGTTAAGAACCTAATGAAGGAAATTCATCTTGTGAATCTAAATTAAAAGTATTAGTTTCTGTTTCAATTTCTACTTGATTTAAATTAGTGTTGAATTTTGGTTGAGTAGAATTCAAACTTCTATTTGTACCTAAAAATCTATCTGACCCTAAAAATCTATCTGACCCTAAACCCCTGCCCCTGCCACCCGACATAAAAGGTTTTTTTGGTTTATGTGGGTCATAATCTGTTACTTCTTTCACTATAACTGTTACTTTATCTTTGAAAGCAAATTGGTTTAATGTATATCTATCAAATGTCCTACTTAACTTCCCGGGTTCAATATTAAATTTACCCTCTACTCTCATTGGTCTATCTAAACAAAATTCAATATCAATATATTTACATGTTAATTCTAATCCTTTCATAATAAAATCTTTGGCTTCTAACATAGTATTAGATTCTTCTAAAACAAATTCTCTATCATTAATAATAAACGTAGCCATTCTATATATATTAATATTATTTAAATGTTTAAATAATATTACTTATTTCTATATTCATATCATTTAATTTTAAAGACCATTTAGGTTTTCTAGGTATCATAATACTACTGTATTTATTACCTTTACCAGATTTATTACCTTTACCAGATTTAATACCTAAGTCTCTCAATAAAAAAGTATGACCTTCATAAATTATTTCTTTGTTTAAATTTGTTGAAATATATCCTTGTTCTATTAAATCTTTTTTAGAATTTACTATTATTACTGAATCATTCATTATAATATTGAGTTTATTTTATATTATTAATAGTAAGCGTATAATCATTTATCTTTATTTGCCATAGCGGTTCTCTAGGATAAATTCCATGCATCTGGTTAGCATACGAATGAGTACTAGGCGGTTTAATTCCTTCTCTAACTAATGTAAATTCGGTTTCTTCAAATACTATTACCGATCCCACATTAACTTTATCATAACTTAGATTCAAAAAGTTTTCATAATTTGTTGCTTCCATTTTATTTGCTAAGTAGTAGTTAGAATTTATGTAGCAACTATCAATCAAATTTTCTATTATACCTTGATCGATTGGAATACGATACATTTTAAGATCACATTGTTCACGCAATTTATCTTCTCTTTTCTGACAACTATACATATATTCTTTCATTTCTGTAAATGTATTTTCTTTAGTGACTGAGTTATATGATTTAGTTACTATATCTAATGAATATGTAGATAAAAACCATAGTGCTAATAATTTGATCATATTTTAATGATAAATAATAATATTTAAATCAAATTTATTTAAAATTATCTTAATTATTAACTATAAAATGACAAGAAAGATGACTATCCCTAAGAAGTTGAGACAACAGTGTTGGGAAAATGTGTGTGGTAAAGTTTATTCACATAAATGTTATGTATCATGGTGTACTACTGAAATAGATGTATGGACGTTTGAAGTAGGACATAATGTAGCCGAAGCAAATGGTGGAACATTAGACCTAAGTAATTTGTTTCCTATATGTTCTCTTTGTAATAAGAGCATGGGGACAACTAGTATCGATGATTGGTCAAAATTAAATGGTTCTAAAATGAATAATAAGAAGAAAAAATGCTATACTGGTTTTAGTTGTTTCAGTAGAAATTAAATATATTTAATATAAATGGACTTTTGGTCAAAACATTCAAGGAAAATATTGTTTTCATTAATAGTTGTAGTAATTTATTTAGTTGTAGCTAATCCATCAACCTATAACTTTGTCGGTTCTATCATAGGTTTAAAAGATTATGATAATGCGAATAAACCTGATAGAGATACATTATTATATATACATTCTGCCGTAATGGGATTACTAACGTTTATATCATTGTTAATTTACAATCCAATGTATGCTCATATTTAATTCACAATCTAAAAAAAATATATTTAGTAAGGTATAAATGGAACAGAATATTTTATTATTGTCCTTAATAACCTTGGTATGTTATTTTGTTGTAGGTAATCCTTACACATATGCTATTATGAGTAAAATAACCACTTTAAAAGTAAAAGATAAGAAACAACATATGATTTTAGTTGGAATCCATGCTGTAGTAATGACATTACTTATGTATGGTGCCTATTTATTCTTAATTAAAGATAAAGAATGTCCTCCACCTAAGAAATGTCCACCACCTAAGAAATGCCCTGAAGTAAATCAACCACCGGTTCAACAAAATGTCGCTCAACCTAATGTAGATAACTCTCAACCTAAAGTGGATCCGTCAAAACCACCCGTTAAAACTCAACAATCGGGTTCAGGAACTGTTGAAGGTTTTTCATTTTGATTTAGTTTTTGATTTATTTGAACTATGTTGAGGTTTTGAACTAGGTTGAGGTTTTGAATTAGATGATATTATTTTATTAAATGTTTCATTATTTTTTAATACTAAATCATATGTATAATAACCGATTATTACTAAAACTAATAATCCAATTACCCAATATTCTTTCTTTTCGACTATTTCACTAAATGGAAAAGATTCTATAGGATTTATTTCCTCTAATGGTTTAATTACTTCTTTAACATTATTCCCTAATTTACCAACTTCATCTAACGTAATCATAGGATCAAATACACCTTCACTCATTTTTTATATATTAGTTAATATAATAGAAAATGGTAAATAAACTCGTTGAAAGAACTATTAAATATTCATTATGGGTTCAAATAATTACTACCATAATTTCTCTAGATGGTTTTAGACATTCAGTAAAACCTGAAAATAGTATTTTAAAAGAAATATTATTTATTGAAACCTTTGTTCAAGTTGTTGAAGGTTTCTTTTATTCTAATATTATAAGCGGACTACATGATATTAAACTAATGACACCTAGAAGATACTTTGACTGGTTTATAACAACACCTATTATGTTGTTTTCCACAATGATATTCTTTAAGTATAGTGAATTAAAAGAAACAGGAACGCTAAAACAATTTTCTACAAAAGATTTTTATGAAGAAAATAAAGAAGACGTACATAAAATTGTGGGTTACAATGCTATGATGTTACTATTCGGTTACCTCGGTGAAACAGGTAAACTAAATAAAATGATAGCTATACCGTTAGGTTTTGTATTCTTTTTCCTATCATTCAAATTAATCTATAAACGATATGCTGTAAAGAGTAAATTAGGATTATTATTATTTAAGATATTATTTACTGTATGGATCTTATATGGTGTAGCTGCTATGTTACCAGATGTTCCTAAAAATATATGCTACAATACCTTAGATATATTCTCTAAGAATTTCTATGGTTTGTTCATTTACTATAAAATTAGGGAGTTAAATGGCATAAACTAAATGGCATAAACTAAATGGCATAAACTAAATTATATTTACTATGGTTCTATTACATTTTCTCCATTATAAACTATCGTAACAGGTGCCACAGGTTTTTGAATAGTAAATATTATCACTAATAAATAATATAAGTATCTATTCACATTAATTATTCGTGTAGAAGTTAAATACTGTCTTTCTCGTCCTTTTAATTCAGATATGAACTGAGACATCTTATAACAATATTTAGGATTTACGTAACCCATACCACTCATATCAAATAAAAAAGTAAATTCCTGTTTATCTTCATATAATTGTCTCCACTGATCTATAAATAATGTAAAATCATTTTCATCATTTATAACACCATCAAAAGTTACTTTAACTTCAGGAAATTCCATGTAATCATAATTTGCGAACATTTATTAATATAAATCATTTATTTTTAAGAATTTTAATCTCATCTTCTAAGTATTCTATCCTCTCTAGCAACATATAGGCCTCTATCAAATTCTGATTCTTGTATCTATCAATGTAATCTAAGACCTTGATAAATACATACATTATCACTATAAAGCATATACAGTACATAATATCCATAAATTTGATTTGTTTTTGTTTCTTTTACTATTATAAACGTTAACTAAATCAAATTTAAATAAAGAAACTAGACACAACTAAACAACTAAATACTTTTAACTAAAACTTTAACAAATACAAACTTAAACCATGTTGTCACATCCACCATTGCAAGATATGCCTTTGCGTCTTAAGGATAATCCTGATTATTCTAGTCTATTTTCATATGAGGCCTGCGCTGTGGCGGTCCAGTATTGGGTTTTACGACCCCAAAAGGAAAAGAATAGTTGATTTCGGTAATTCAAGGGCATGTGGTTGTAATCATAATAAAACATCTATCCATGCTGAACAATTTGCGATAGAATATTGTCGTAAAAATGATAAAAGAAATAAGTATGAAATTTATATTAGTAGATATGCTAGAGACGGTCATATTAAACCGGCATATTGTTGTCATGCTTGCACGCAACTTGCTAAAAAATATAAATTTGAAAATAGAATATTCACATTAGAAAATAATAAATTTGTATCTGCTTTAGTTGATAAACCAATTATATCTCTTACTTACCAGATTAAATATGGTATATCTTACTAATAAGATTAAATATATTTAAGATCGTTTATAAATTACCATACCTGTCTTTGTTACAGCACGGACATAGGTAATACCGTTGTAAACGAAACTTTCTACCCCTTCACCGTTATTAGCTTTCCTGGCCTTTTCTTTCGCTATCATGAATTTATTCATTTTTTTCTTAGTTTGTCTTTTCTTGGGCTTAGAACGACTTTGTTTAGAACGACTTTGTTTAGGTTGTCTTTGTTTTTGCTTAGATGGTCTCTTATTAGAACGCGCTTTTCTTGGCATTTATAATTATACATAGATTTTAATTTTCTTTTTAGTTAAAATAACCTCCTAAAGTGTATATTAAAACTTTTTTATCTATGCTTATATTATAAATGGGAAAACGCGTTAGAAAATTAACTCGTAGAAACAAAATTATGAGGAAATCACTTCGTAGAAATTCTAAGGTATCAAGGAAATCTAAGATATCAAGGAAATCTAAGGTATCAAGGAAAAATAAATCCACTAAAAAACGTAGAGTTAATAGGAAAACTTTAAGAAGGTATAAATTAGGTGGTTCGCAAAAGCCTGGTATGGATGAACAGGGAGAACAGGGTATGGCGAAGCACGCAGTACCAGATTATTTAGATGTAATTTATCATATGCTTAATAATAAAGACAATGATTTAACAGAAGAACAAAATAGAATAACTTCTAATAATTTACATGATAAATTTTTAAGTATACTGAATGGTGCAGATCCGGAAAAAAGAGACGATGAAACTAAAGGGGAGATGAGCGATGAAACTAAAGGGGATATGAGAAAGCGTTCTCTTTTAAGATTATTAGTTGATAGACCAGGTATCACTGATATTGAACTTTATAGATTAACTAATTTGAAGTAGGACGCTGAAGCATCCAATAGTAACCCACTGACAACGGTTTAAAATTATTTTTTACTAATAGTTTTCTTATCTTTACAACAATTTTGCATATCATAAGAACAATGACCCCATGCTCCTCTAACCTTTCTTAAGCCACGTTTATTCTTAACATAATGACATTTGCAACATTTTTCTTTAGGTTTATGTTTAGCCAAAGTTTTCAGACGACGTCTCTTTTTTTTACTACATTTCTTATATGTCCTTTTCCACTTCTTATCATATTCTTTCATTTCTTTTTTATGTGTTTTTTTGAATGCTTTTCTAGAAGCATCTATTGCTTTCCATCTTTCTTTTAAAGGAAGATTCTTTAAGGTTGGTGGTCTTTTATACTTATACTTTTGCCACACGCTTTTACCCACTTCACCAACACAATTTCTATATTCCTTACTTATTTTTGATGCTTCTTTTTTGTAATTAACTTTCTTTCTCTTAGTCATTATACTATTATATATTTTATTTACCCTTGATTTGTTTAGTCATTTGTTTATCCTTCTTATTACTACAATCATCGTATGCTTTATTCATACGAATATTGTAAGCATCTATTTCTTTTTTATGTTTTTTACGATGTTCTTTTACTTTCTGGTTTGTATATTTTACTCTTTCTTTTAATGACATTTTTTGATATGCTTTACTCGTGTTATTACGTGCCTTTATAGGATATTTACCTATTTTATGTGATTTTATACATTTACCGTAATCTTTTTTTATCTTATCTGATGAAATAAATCTACTTAATTCACTAATTAATTCTTTATCTGTTAATTTTTTAAAACCTTTCACTTTATATAATTTAGCATATCCTTCTAAGGTATCTCTATCTAACCTTTTTAATGTTGATCTTTTTAATGTTGTTAAAACCCATTTAGAAAGTCTTCTTTTAGGTCTGCTTCGTTTGTTAGAACTGCTACGTTTTTTAGAACCCACACGTTTAGCCATATACCTATAGCATATATTTAATTACAGGATAACTTGCGTCCATAGCTATACCACATTGTCCTTCACTTGAAACTGAACCCTTTAATAATCTCATGTAACCATCTTCCCCCCATTCAGATGACCATGAATTTTTAATTTTCCAGTAATCTAATCCAGAATCAACATCATAACCGTAACCTACTAGTAGAACACCGTGATCTAATTGGTCACCACAATCAGGGTCATCATATACACCAGATTTATATAATTGAAATGATCTCTTGTTAGCTTGAATAGCTACTGATATAGGTTGTCTTATTAATGCTTTTTTTAGTTGGTCTTCTGATTGAGGAACATTATAGTAAGTATTTATATTGATTTTCTTACCACAGGTTGTATTTTGACACATACCTTGTTGAGCTGTGTATGAATAATTATTATCTAAACATATACCATTGCTAATCACGTATTTGAACGCGCTAATCATAGATCCACCTTGACAACCTTTATTACCGAGGTATCCAGAACAGTCTATTAGTTCTTGTTCTGAAAAATTGTATAGATTTTTATGTTTAATGTAGTATTCACCTTCAATCGCTTCAGTCGCTGAGAAAGACCAACAACCACCACAGTCTAATTGATTTTTAACTGATGTCACCGCACCCTTTTTAGTCCAATCTACATCAAATAAGTCATCGTTTAATTCGGATAATATGTTAATATTTTTATTATCGGTAGGTAAATAATGATTATAAGTTGAATATTCATCTGTATATGTTTTATTCACAAACTGATTCGCTTCTAACTGATAACTATGATTACCTAAATTATGATTATTAATATATTCAATGTTATCATAATAATTGCTTATAGGTAAGATAGATACAATTAATTTAATTAAATTCATTTTATATTATAGAATATATTTTCTTTAATCTATTTCATCTAAAGTAGATATATCATCTTTTTTCTTATCTTCAATTTGTTTTATTTCATGAGGATTATAAACAAATGATACTACCCATGCGCCGTATAACCACATTGAACCCATCAACCAACTAAAAAATGAGTATGTTACGTATAGGCCATGGATGTTCCTCATTACTATATATATTTGCCATAAGGTATAAGGGTTATAAAGCATTAATGTTATGTATATTATAAATTATAATAATTAGACGATCATTATATTTGTAAATAATTATATTTGTAAATAATTATATTTGTAAATAATTATATTGTATATAATTATAAATGGGTAAAATTATAAATTCTAATTCAGGGAAAAAACATTATTTAAAGAAGAATAAACTTAACCATAAAACTCTAAAACGTAAAAATCAAAAACGTAGAACTCTAAAACGTAAAACTCTAAAACGTAAAACTCTAAAACGAAAAACTCAAAAACGTAGAACTCTAAAACGTAAAACTCAAAAACGTAAAACTCAAAAACGAAAAATAAAAGTAATTAGAGGTGGATTTTTACATTTATTGGCGGCAGCTTGGTTTGTATATCAAAATTTTCACCCATTTATAGACAAATTATTATCGTGTATAATATATCAATGTTCAACTGAGGATGCCAATTTAATCATGGGTGAACAAAACGATTTTGATATAAAAGAAAGTTTTAATACATTCAGTGGCTTGGCTAAAAATATAATAAATATTATCCGTAAATTGATTATACATAGCAATATATTAGATGTTGTTAAGTTATCATTAAATGGTATAAAATATTTTATTATGAAACAACTAGTGGATTGTGCTCCGGATGGTTCGAATATAACTAGTTGTTTATCTAAAGTTGAATTACCTAAAAGTATAACAGATATTATAGATTTTATAAATTCTTTCAGCAGTGGTGCCGCTGTAGATTCTTTAGAAGACAAATTTAAGGAAAGCTATCCAATATATGCATCAATATTACTACCTTTATTTGAAAATGCTACGTTTTTATTACGTTTTAATAGAATTATTAAACAAGTAATAAATAATATAGGTGTTTCTTTATTAAAACATATATTTGGTAAAATAAATTCAAGAGATACAAGTATAGTTGATAATTTAACATTATCTGCTTTATATAATGAACGTTATTGTAGTGTAGGTATTCCCAGTGATAATGAAATTACACTAGCAGGTTGCAAATCTAAAATAGCTAGTAATTTAAAAACTATAACAGGAGGTTATAGACTGATAAATACCGGTTGGCTAAATAAAGTATCAGACACAAGTATAATAGGGGTAGTAACACCTACTGGAGGCGTTATGGGATTAAATTTTAGGGAACATCCAGAACACAGAAACAACTTATATTTATTTTTAGAAACTATGGGTGAAAATCCACTCCAACATATCGGTGAATTACATACAATGCTATTTGAAGAAAATTTTATTAATGATATATCTACAGGTGCTTTAAGTTTTGCTGATATTAACCGTGTTAAAAGTTTATCACGTAAATTATTAGCTAGGACTAGGAAAAGAAGGACACCGCGTAATACGGGTGGATCTTATCTAGATCAATCAGTAGAAGCACTACAAACTACAGCTCCGCCACTAACTACAGCTCCGCCACTAACTACAGCTCCGCCACTAATTAATTTAAGTTTTACATATAATAGTCTTATTACAGATGAAGGATCAACCTATTATATTTATTATATGAATATATTTGGTATTGAAGTAAAACTTACATTAAGATATAGTGCAGTTTTACAAATATCAAATAATATATATGATAAATTAAATAGTATTAGAAATGGTCGCCCAAAATGTACGTACTTACCAAGAGTTTTTACGGCTGGAGATGATGTTAAAAAAGGTTATATTGATAAATATTTTAGAGAAATAATTACTTGGTTAGGTGAAGATGAAACTGATTATCTCTATTTATTATTTATAACATTTGGTATTAGTGCATTACTAGGCCATGTAACACCTGATTATGAAGATGACAAAGAAACAATTAAAAATAATATACACTATATTGAAATGTTAAATTATAATGATAATTTAACCGGTAGATATCCATATAGTACTGATATTAGCAAGCATGTTGTATCATATAATGGATTTTATCATATTAAAGGCTGGTTACCCCTCAAACATTCAAAATTAAGAGAATATAAAGCACATTATGAGCATATTATATCAAAATTATTGCCAGCATCGCCCCATGGACGAGCACCACCACTGTATGGTGTATTCATAACATTTTTAGAAAATCAATTCCATTACAATAGTGGGTCTATAGAGGGTATATTTAATTCCAAATATAAAAGAATAGCCAGATTAGATGATACTGAGTTTATATTGTTATATGTAAGGTTACTTTCATTATTAAAAATATTTGTTATGTATTTTGTAACATTTAAAGGCACAGATCATACACTCACAGATATAGAAAAAGCTATAAAAAGTGAATATAAAGTAATGTATATGATAGCATTATGTTTCAAACAGGTATCTTTGTATCATAGGGATCTAGATAGTGTGTTACAAAGTTTGGGGTATTTTAGACCCCCAGGACAAGGTAAGGACAGCTATAATATTTTTAATCATATAAACAGTAATATGAAATATAAAAACTTTTTATTGGAACCTATATTTGCAAGATCAACTGTTAATGATATACATTTATATAGCGTAAATAATAGACCAGAATCTAGTGTAAAATTATCCGGTACATTTGGGGTCGAACAGTTAGCCATCCAGTTTCCGTCTAGTATTAATTATGGTATATTAGAAAATATGTTGTTAGGTGATAACAGGGAGTATGAATATATATTAATTTAAAAATAAATAGAAGGAATATGCCAACCACCCTTTTCATCAATACCGATTCTAATAAAATCTAATTCTTGATTATTATTTATCAGATTATACATATTACTTTCATAAACTGTCACTAAATGTTTTAGTTTATCATAGATATCATCTAAAAAATACTGTCCTTCATCTAAAATTTTATTAATACAATCAATTTTTTCTTTCATAGTTGGTTCTTCATCTATTTCTAGAGCATAGAATTCCCAGAATCCATTATTCATTAATTCTTCTTCTAAACCAGACAAAACTGTAGGCGCTGTGAACTTACAAATTAATCCAGGAGTTGTCACTAATTTCATGTATAAAGAAGAATTATTCAATACTTTTTTTGACCAACTATTATCTAATGGGATAGTCATTATATAGGAATAATTACTTTCTTGTAAAAAAGTTATATGGGGAATTACACCGTAATAATACATTGTTTCTTCGTTTTCTAAAGAACATTTCATTTCATAAATATATTTTACAATATCTAAATTAGGTATCAGTTGATATAACCATAAAAAAAATTGCTGTTTGCTGGTTAAAGCATATTCTAACATAAATATTACTAATGTATCTCTTATTCTTTAATTAATCATCCTTCTCACATACTTCTGTATAATTATAGCAGCTTTACACCTATCATAGTGGGAATACATAGTGTGGTATAAATTTCTCCTCCTCCTCCTTGTATACATATTATCTTCCTCAACTGGTTCTGGTTCAGGTTGAGGAACTATAGCATCAACTACATCACCCGAAAAAATCTTATTAAAGGCTTGCCACTGCTTTTCATAGTACCGGGACATGTTTGTTATTGTTATACTTATAGATTAAAAAATCTAATCAAATTTATTAAAAGATTTACTTGATTTACATTAATTATTGTCTAATACTCTGATGAAACTCCATTAGGAGTTCACTTAACTCTTTGTACTTCTGTTCATTAATCTTCCCCACCTCAGCATTATCTTCTATCATTCCCAGAATCTCATGAACCATCTCCTTCTTATGCAATATCATGGTACCAGACCCTACATCAGGTTCAACGTGTTCTCTTCTCGGAAAGTCTCTTACACGTGAAGAAGCATCTGTGGGAACCGAAGGCTCCACCCGTTCCACGATGGTCCGCCAGGCTGAGGGTAGTTCCTCACCTTGTTCTTGATTAAAGCATTCGTAAACATGTCCTTCACCCATTCCAGAAACTTCACCATCCATGAGTCTCTCATAATGATCAACGCAATCTCTGCTAGCCGTGTTGGGTCCAGGCATTAGGGGCATTGTCCAGTTGGACATTTCATGAATGAAAGAAAGATACTTAATGAGAACCGACCAAGTAATTCCTTCCAAGCAGCCACACAACCCCCGGAGACTGGGTGTCCATGCCCACCACCAATTACTCTGGTCCATCCTACTACCGTAACGGAATTCTCTATGATCTTCTGTCCCTGTAAAGTTCAGTTCCCTAATTCTCTCAAGAAACCACCCCGCCTTAGGTCCAACTTTACCCCACCTCTCCCCTATCACAATATCCTCATCTGCCCATGGTGTATTCACATCACTAAGTCCGATCGTAGCAAGTAGTTCGCGTGTTATTGGTTTATGTATGCCCCAAGTCCAACCAGGACCAAAGTAGGGGGGCACTCGGTATCCAGAATCTCTGAAGTGGAATCCCTTGAGATCTTCAGCAACAAGACTAGACCCCATAGTACCTATCCCCTCAAATTCCACCACAATGTCCAAGATGATCTGCCTCCAAGTGGAACCGAATCGGTGTCCCGTGTCGTAAAGAGCTTGGAGGATCGCATCATTCAGTTCCTTTGTAATTTGAGTCATTGTAAATTGTTTGTTAATAAAAGATCTTATAAAAATCAAATTTATATAAAAAGATAAAAAAAAGTATATCCTACCAACAACGCTTGCAAAACAGAGGTCACCACTCTCCTGCCGAAATTAATCTGCTCGGGAGTTTAGGTGACATGATTATCTCATTCTGATTAGAGAAACTCTAATCCCCATTAAAGGGAACCACACTGAGGTGGCTATTAGCTCCGGAGTAACCCCGGTTTAAATTGGTAGGTATTGTTTGAGTTCGGGTAACCCATAAGGCAGACCCCTCACACTACCATTGATCCACCCCTTACATGTGTATAAGAGGTATAGGTTCAAATGATAATGCCCCTGAATCATTTTATTCCTCAGAGATCCAATATTAAGGACACATGCTACATAGTCCAATACTCAGTTTCATCATACTTTTGCGCCCATAATCACAATTAGGTGTTGTATATTTGCCTATACATATAGGAATGTCCCCGACCGCCGTGGTCAGCAACCTACTCAAAGATTCATCACCGGCACCACACATGTTTGGTGTCTAATCCTTTGTGTCTCTGCTTAACTCTTTCAATAGTTATGGATGTGTAGCAGACTGTTGTAACCCTAAGACTCCTCTTTCCGGGGTTCTAAACAGATATTGACATTAAAGCGGGCACAACCCGCTCTCTATCAGATGACATCATAGTTCATAATTAATAATTTAAATTAAATTAAAGGGGAAGTGTAAAGTTCTACAAAACGACTGTTGTTTTAATTCTTTAGTTGTTTAAGTCATAACAACTTAAATCAAATTTATAGGAATATAGATATAAGATAAAAAAATATTTTTTGTCTTTATGAGTTTTCTGTATGTTTTTTGTCTTTATGAGTTTTAGTGTGTTTTTCTTATATGAGTGCATACTGTGGTAGGGGCAAAAGTGTATCTGGGTGGTCCGGCAAATGTTCGCGAATCCAAGCTGTCACAGCGAGGTGTTGGTTCGCGGTGAGGCGGTAGTTGATTGTCCTTACCAACCGGTCACCAGTATCACAGACCGCATTGATCTGTGCTTCGTGTGGTGTGTAGTGGTTATGCCACACCAAGTCATCTTCCTGTGGTATCTGGCGCACATTGTTTTCTACGGGAGCGTAGAAGGCGGTGTAGAAGTTCTTCTGCTGGTTGCTGAGGTTCTGCCAGGTGGTCATTTCGCTTAGGAGTAGGGAAGACTGTGTAGGTGGTGACTGTGTAGGTGGTGACTGTGTAGGTGGTGTCTTTGTAGGTGGTGACTGTGTAGGTGGTGTCTTTGTATCTCTAATAGCAGTATATTTGTTTGTTGGTTACTAATTATCTCAAAGAAATCAAATTTATTAGGAACAAAGAGTAATTTAGCGAAATAATATACTCTTCTCAATAAATTTGATTTCTTTGAGAAATATCTAACCAACTAAGAAAAACGCTTTAACTATGGAATTCGTGAAAATCACTTTCCCCACTGCAGAAACTGTCTATGACGCTGTTGCGGTAGCGGTAGATGCTATCCCGAGTGTACAAGTTATCCCGAGTGTACAAGTCTCGGACGAGACGACGATACCATTTACAGAGCAAATGTCTGCTCTGTGGTCTTTGGGAAAAGATCTGGTCACTTCAGTCTCCTCCAGACCTGTTCATTTTAGAAAGGTTGCGTTGGAGGAGTGGTCTTCAGAAGTCCCTTCCAACGAAGAACCGTAGATAGAACATGAATTATAAAGACAAAAAACATACAGAAAACTCATAAAGACAAAAAACATTCAGAAAACATAAAAGACAAAAAATTTTTTATGTTCTTTTTAAAAAAATTTGATTTAATTGAGAAGCAGTATAACAACAAAACAAACAGAGTAACCTTTACCTTAAGAGTAACACTTTCTTAAAAGAAGTTTGAGCTAAGTCTTAAGGGTGGATGGCTACGTGTGTTGGTGCTTTCGCTGATTCGCAGAGATTTGAGATTGATGGGGTAGGTGTCGTTAGGCACAAGCGTGAGGGTGAAAGCTATGCTGACAAAGTCATAGATGGGGTTGCCTTAGACACAACCCTACATTTTGACTCACAAGGATATATGTATTATGAAGAAGAATCTGTTGAATCTCCTGTGAAGAAGGTTGCTACCATTCAAGAATCTACTTCTGAAGAAGTAGGTTCAAAGAAAAAGAAGAAGAAGATGAAGAAGAACAAGAATTTTAAGACAAAACCAAAGCACTCTTGGCATAAGCGCTTGTCAAAAGTTGCTTTGGAACTTGGTGATGTTTCAGCACAGACTGAAATGAACGCACAGATGGAGTGGCAAGGTTTCTGGGATGATAAAGAAATACGAGAAAGACAAGAAGAACAAGCTTACTGGGAAACTTGGGCTGAAAAAGTTCGTGAAGAACCTGGAACAATAGCATACGTTCAACTGGATGTATCACTAGACTCTTACTACAGACCAGTATACCATATTGACGAAGGTGGGGTAAATAGGGACTATTCTAACCCCCACGGTTGGTTCATGGAACAAAAAGATCCAGAGTATAACAAATTACCCTTTTCAGGTAAGTCTGAGACACGTTCATTCTTCACTTACTGGGATGAAGATATGGAAACGTATATGTGGATTCCTTACAACAGGTGGTCTGAACTCTTTGATTATGAACCTACGGCAGAAGTTTTGAAGGGTATATTCTGGTTGTCTAAAGAAAGGAAAGAAATGGAACCAGGTTATTTCATTGGTGGTCCAAAGGGTCTATCCTATCATTTGGATGATCTACTATGGCAAGTTCTCTGGCAACACATGGATTTCTTGAGAACAGGTAAGTTCCGTAATTGTCATTACGATTCAGGTTCTGAAAGAAAGCGATCTCTTTGTAGCGTAGGAAAGAATTTCATATACAATATTCAGATTCCTAACATCACCTTTGAATAAGCAAATAGATAAATTTATAGATTAGTTTAAAATTTTTTTATCTTTATTTAAATAACACACACAAAACCATGGCAACTGTTGACCACAGTGACAACATGTATTTTTTTTAACTTTATCTTTATTTATACTTTTTAGTTGTATAGTCTTTGTTTTATCTTTTTTATTTAAAATTAGATTCGCTATGTAAACGTTTAACATTTATTAATACTTATTATAATTTAATTAATCAAATTTTGATATTATTGTGTAATTCATCTAAATAAGTTTTTTGTTCAACAGTTGCTTCTTTTCCACATTGTTCATATATAGCGTTGATACCATTTATAATTTGATTGGGTAATTCTTTTCCATTCCATGTAGCCCACTTATTTATATATCTAGGATTCAATGCTGTTTCAGGTATAGATTCACATATTAATTCTTCTGCTGTAGTAACCGTTTCACCTTTATCTTGTCTTGCTTTGTATAAAGCCCACGCACCCAAACACATACAGTGGTGTTTACCTTTTCTGGTCTCAGACCACGGGCCTTGTCCTGTATTTTCAGAAAATTTATGCGTTTTATCTACTTTTACGCAAATTTGATGGACACCACCATCCATTTCATCACAAAAACCATCGTTACTCCATGAACCTCTGTTAGATCGTTTATGTTCTCTACGACATTGTTTTAACTTTTCACCATAAATATTTTTAAGCTCAGTATGTTCATTTGTAGAATTACTGTTTTTACCGTAATCCACTTCTTCATAATCTTCAACAAATAAATATTCTTTTAATGGTTGATTCAAACATATTACTAAAAGAACAATCAAAAAAAAGAACACTTTCCACATTACATTATAATGGATAAAATTTATGGATAAAAATTAGGTTTATGAATAAATTTAACATTGTATTTTTCAGTTATATGATGATCAACTCTTCTGGTAGGTGATCCTAAAATGTAGGCATACATTCGCGCTTTTCCCCAAGATGAAGCAGTTTGATTTGGTCTTGAACCGGATGAATAGTAAGCGCCTTTACCTTTTTTAATAACTGCTCTTAATGCTTTTTCGGGTATTTTAACAACTTTTGAAATCTCTTTAATTGAATGAGCATCTGGATATAATTTATGAAATTTCGCTGTCCACCCAGATTCTTTTTTTTTATAACTTTTTAGTTTGGGTCTATCGTTATACTTACCTTTTGAATATGCTTTTTTAAGTTTTCCTAATGCTTTTAATTGCTTTTCTCTATCTTTCCTTGATAATTTTGCGGTATACTTTTTAGGGAATTTATTTTTACGATTTTTAGTTTTACGGTTTTTAATTTTAGATCTCATAATATATTAAATATTATATTTATTTTACGACTAATTTATGTGTATTTATCATTTTTTGTTGTTGTTTGTCCATTAAATTTTCTAACCGAATTAAAGGATTAGGTTCTATCCAATTTAACTTTTCTTTTTTACCATCTTTAAGTTTAACTAAATCATATTTAGGTTTTTTATCTTTGATATCACCAAACCGTAGGACACCATAATACCTTTTCATATCCAGATGCTTATTACAATACTCTTCACCATCCTTCTTGCAGTGATCACATTGTAAACCTTTAGACCATAACCTAGCTTGACATTTAGTTTCATTATATTCTTGAATATTAAAATTAAATACTTCAGGTTTCACTACATAATCTATTAGTGTATCCAAATTTTCTATAGGATAGCCTTTTTCTTTAGAATATAGTTCTAACTCACTTTTTAAATCTTTCTTCAACTTCAGGCATAAGATGTCCATAGTTTATGGTAAAATATGATATCTTTTAAATCAAATTTTCTATGTTTTAATTTTACTATGGTTCAAATTTTACTATGGTTTAAATTTAACTATGGATCATAATATATTTTCATTCCATCCCATACAACTAAACCAATACCAATTAATACTATTACATTATCTTTATGAGATATACCTTTACTTATAAGTATTGGTCCTATAATAAATGTTGCGATATATCTTACTATTTTATAGTAATCTTCTCTCACAGAATCCATTATAAATTATTGTAGATTAAAAGTTCAAACTTCTACATAATTCTATATATGCTTTTTTATCTTCAACTGCTAAATTGACGTTACCATTAAACTTTTTAATCATAATTGATGTTAGATTCCTTAAATGTTTGTTATATCCGGTTGATATATATTCTTGTTTAACAGATTCTATACTCTTCCAGTAATCTCGCGATTCTTTTAAATTATCATCTTTTTCTACGCTCAAAATTAAATTACTGATTTCTTCAGGGATATTTAATTCTAACATATCTACAATGAATTCTTTTGTTCTGTTCATAATCTATTTATAATACAATTATATTCTTTAAAATCAAATTTGATTTATTTATTATCTTTTACTATAAAAACATACAATTATGAGTAAAATGATTGTTCACACATGCTTCAACAATTCTTCTTACCACGGATACAAGAGTAGTATCCTAAAGTCTGGTATCTGTAAGTATACCAGGAGAGGTGAAAAGGAAAAGATGACATGGTGTGTCATGGAAATGGCGCGTTTCAATGAACATGAAAAGGGACAAGGTTTGGTCACTAATTTGATAAACAGACTCAAAATTTTGATTATGGAAGAGTTGTCA
>Ga0206125_10000854_pt1 | contig 37985 bp, 29 predicted proteins | sample Helgoland_Spring_4_FD_148598 | JGI IMG/M metagenome (GOLD analysis project Ga0206125, IMG submission 148598) | Pelagic subsurface seawater microbial communities from Kabeltonne, Helgoland, North Sea - Helgoland_Spring_Bloom_20160331_1 | ecosystem: Environmental > Aquatic > Marine > Epipelagic ... | reverse complement strand
GTCAGACCAATTACTCGGCCACCAAGGCAGGTGTTGCGGCCATGGCGGTCACCTGGGCCAAGGAGCTGGCGCGCCACAATATACGCACCGGCGCTATTGCACCTGGGTTCATGGCCACCGAAATGGTTGCCAGCATGAAGCCCGAAGCCTTAGAGAAAATGGCTTCAGGTATTCCTCTTAAGCGGCTGGGTGAACCTGCTGAAATCGCTCAAATGGCGGTCGCTATTCTTGAAAACGATTATATTTCAGGGCGAGTTTTTGAGGTGGATGGGGGGTTGAGGTGGTAGCCCAAGAACGTGGGTGATATTGCCTCAATCGCTCCGAGTTCGGTGCACCTCAGGCATTGGTCCCAGACTATATCAACGCTGTAATTAGGCAGACCATATACACACGCCATCTGGATCTTCGACTTTGATGCCAAAGTAGTCCTTCGCCGCGGCCTTAGCGGCTTGCACCGCCACTAGCTCACTGTTATAGGAGCCGAGTTCTTCCCAAGTCACAGATATTTTGTCTCGAAGAAACTTCACCTTATACATTGAGTATTACCTCACGTTGTCAATGAATCCTGAATTCTCTTCACATTGTGCCCGCTTAATCAACTAGGGGCGTCAGCGATAGCGTGACAGAGTCCAGTATGCTCGCAAACTCGGCGGCTGCCTGCAGTTCTTTGGAAAATGCTAAAAAGCTGAGCTATTTGCAGTCGATGACAATGATACTGACATTGTCAGTGGCTTGTCGATTAAGCGACAGGTCCAGCAGTTGTTGAGCAGCAGGTTGGGGCCCTTGCTGACGGTTGAGCACAGATTCAATTTCCCAGTCTGGCACAACTTTGTTGAGTCCATCAGAACATAAACAAAATCTGTCACCTGGCTGGATTTTATCTTCGCGCCGTTCGGGGGTAAAAACGCTCGCCCCCACAGCAGTAGTCAGTGCTTCGGCATCTTGAGCGCTGCGCGCATTCTCAAGACTGAATCCCTGCGCACGAATCAGTTCATTGGCAACGGTATGGTCTGTAGTCAGCTGAGTTAACTGGCCTTCTCGCAATCGGTAGGCCCGGCTATCTCCAGCCCAAAAAATGCCTAGGTTATTGCCGTCGATAACCATAACAACCACGGTGCTGCCGATGATCGTCTGTTCAGAAATCTCTTGCGCCTTTGAAATCAGGTGCTGGCTAGTTTGCTCGAGAACTCGGTGAATACTGTTAAGTTGCCCGTCAACGTGGGCCTCGTGGGCCAGGGTCATATCGAGTAAGGATGAAATTACTGCCTGACTGGCGTAGTCACCGCGTGCGTGGCCTCCCATGCCGTCGGCAACGGCCCACAGTCCTTGCCCAGGAAGACTAACAACTGCATCTTCATTGTGGTCGCGTACCATGCCGGTGTGGCAAAGTTCGTAAGATTGGATTTTCAAAGGTTTCATAGAACTAAACGCTGTCCGTTCGGTCAATCACATACCATCCTTGCTCACTCCACGAGCCACTGATCATTGCTGAAAACTGTTGGGTATCAGGGAGCTGGCGAGTAAGTAGTACTGAAGGTTGTAGCGATTGAGATCCGAGTCCCCACCACATTGCATAGGTTCCCAATTGATGGCTGAGCATTTGATCTGAGAGATGGGCTGTGAAAAAGCCACTGGGACTGCCGAAGCCCTGATAGCACCAGCTTTCACCAAAACCGAGTTCAGGGCTCCGGGGTAGGGGTTCGCCTAGTTCGGGTTCATCGATGGCATTTACAGCCTCGAGGATCGATTCCACTGGCCGTGTTGCCGCCTCAAATGTATCTAGGATTTCCTTTTCGATCGCGCGCATCCAGGGCTCAGAGCGCATCGCGAGTAGAAAAGGATTGGTGGCTGTGGGGTACTCCCGGGCAAAGGTCACCGGAAAGGTTCGACCAACGCTATCAGAACTTGGTGAAATACATCCAAGCCAGCAAGTGTCACCAATAACGCCAGGCGCCAGCACAAAGCGCCAAATTGGACTGGTGAGAAAAACATCGTTCCAGTGTTCCTGCAGTGTTTTTTTGCTGGCTTCTAAACCACTTTGTAGCCAAGCGTCCCACTGGTGTACGAACACTTGGGATAGATCCCTGCTAATAAAGTCTCCGTGAGAAGGCAGCTTCCCATACACGCCAGTCTTTATATTGGAACTCACAGGCCTAAAAGCTCTTGATACACGAGAAATTGGCAAAGACATCCTTAGCAAACGGATTTTCTATCCCTTGAGATTTAATCTGCCAAATGGTTTTGCGTCCTTTGTACTCGAGTGTGAAATTAATGTTTTCCGAGGACACGGAGGCGCGTTGTGTCTGATCTAAGAAGCGAAACAGGCTCCATTGTCCGCGAATGGTCTGTGCAATGGCCTCAGCGCTGTCGTCTTTGAATTCAAATCGAACTGCAGACTCTACGCCCGTCTGGGCTGGCCACTTGACAGGAAATACCCTAGCGGGCCCATGGCGATATTGAAAAGCCTCTTGGTCGACTTCAATGCTCACGCGTCTCACATTGGCATCGAGGTAAATGGGAGACAGACCGAAGCTGATACTGGGGTCAGGCGTACCCGTGGCAAAAAACGCCCGACGAATACGATCAGCACGCCTGAGTTGCGTCAGCGCGGCGGTGGAGAACGTGGCATCAATACCGGGAAATTTTTGCCAGCTCCAGCGGCGACCCTTGCTGGCAATAAAGCTATTGAGATGGTCTTTTTGAAAGCTCGCAATCAAACCGTTGGGTCCAAAGAGCTTTGCGAAATCGCTGAGCGTGATCTCGCGGCTGCTTCCACTGTTAAACGGATAGCGGCCCGAAGCAGCCTGATTACAAAATCCTGCAACATCTGATGCCCAGGCGTTGTTTATGCCCGATCGGAGTTCGCCAAAAACAGCGCCACGACTATTGTTGGCAATTTCAGTGAGCCAACGATTGAGTGGCGGCGCAGTGTCGCGGGCCTGCAGTTGAAGCTGGAGAATTTGGTCGGAATCAAACAGGCCACTGAGCCGGGTGTCGGCATCATTAAGTAGCCCGCTTGATAACAGATCAAACTCTTTATAAACGTCATTAATGAGGGTTTGGGTATCTTTGGCGGGGGTGCTGGAAGCGGCGTTGGCCTTAAAAAACTGATGCAATCCTTCGTAATGTTTGTCGACGGCTCTCTCTGGCCCCATAAGCTGGTCAACCAGTTTGTCCTGTTGCTGCGCACCCAACATCTTCCCTAGCCGATCTGCCGCACCAGCGATAACCGAGCCACTAGCGACACCGCTATCTAGAACTTTCGCTCCAGTAGCCAGTGAAGTTTCTTCAAACACACGCTGCGCTAAAACCACTAAGGGAGAGCTCTCTCCAGACAAAAATTTCAACCGCCGTGTTGCGGTGTTTAAATCTTTGAAAGGGGCTATTTGCATTCTATCAAGCACAGAGTCCCAAGTTTGGATGTATTCGGTAAAATAAAGCGTCTGAATCTCTTCTTGAAGCTCCTTAATCTCTTCGTCAGTCAGCTTTTTGGCGGCGTTTTCCATAACCCAATTTTCATCGGCCGCAAGCTGGCCAAGTGCCTGTAATTGCGGCTGAAAACTATCTTTATAGCCAGTGCGGGTAAAAAGTTGGCTGACGGTCGGATCTGGCGAGTCTGCAGCCACGCTGAAGACTTCCTTGCCATAGGGTCCCGCAGCATCAAGGAGCATTACTGGGGGCTGTCCTTTGAATTCATAATCTTGCTTGATACGCGCGTAAAGCAACGCCGACATAGAAGATTGGCCTAGGGTCTTGCGAGCGGTTTGGACTAGCGCCATGTCAGCCGGGACGGCCTTGAAATTCTCTGCCGTAATGGCGTTAACGTGCTCCTGTAATCTGCCTCGTACACGAGGTTTTCCCGGCAGTAGCTGCTCCCACTCGTGGCCCATCCAGGTTCGTATCAGCTGGGGTTCGCGTCGCTCTGGCGCAGAGAGCATGAGATAAACTTTCAGAGCTTCATAAATTAACTGTGGATCGGTATTAGGACGCGATAAATTTTGTCCAATGAGGTAGGTCATGGTGGGCAATAAAAATTGCTCCAATTCAGCCTGGTAGAGCGTCTTGGCTTCTTCTGCCAAGACGTGGCCCTGGTAGAGGCCAAAGCGCAGCGTTAGTGGGGTGTCGCTGTTTTTGTCTTGCACAAATCGCAGGGGCGATGCTGCGGCATCTAACCTCTCCAGCAGGCCATCAAGCCCTTCTGGACCAGGTTTTGTGTCTTTTAGGGTCTGAAAGTCAGCAATTTTTTGCTCATATTGAGCAACCAGGGAGTTATTACGAGCGTAGCTTGTGCCCCAGAGAATTAACCCCAAAACTAGACTGGCAGCGGCACCGGCAATGATCCCTCGCTGTATCCAGCGATTCCGCTGTTCAAGCTTTTTGTTGGAGCCCACCAGTTCGCGTTCTGAAAGCATGACCGAGCGGACGACGTCATGCACGAAAAAGCTTCTCGCCTGGCCCCGCCCCACAGACTCCTGTACTGAAAGGCTGCGGGCGTAGCTGCCAACTAATCGGTCAATTGGCGTACCCTCTTGTGTTCCGCTGGTGAAATAAATTCCTCTCAGCAGCGGGGTCGCCTCATATCGAGAGGCGCTGAATAGTGACTGACAGAACTCTGTAAGGGGTTCGGCGAGGGTGGCAAGCTGCTGTGGAAAAGCAAAAATGCTGTTGTTGTGGCGCCGGTCACGCTCTGATCGCATACGCCAAAGAACTCGGTTGTTGATACTGCTCAGCAGCGCCCTGAATTTTTCGGGTATTGCGGATAGCGATTCGTTTTGAGACAGGTCAAAGGTAAACCCCAAAACTTGTTGTCGCTCGCGTTGACCCAGGTCCTCAAAGAACTCCTGAAATCCCTGGAGTAGATCAGTTTTTGTGACCATGAGGTACACAGGCGGATTAACGCCTAAGTGACCTTGAAGCTCCTGAAGACGCTGGCGCAGTGCGTGGAGTAGCCGATCCCTTGCTCCCGGACTACTCTCAAGCAGGCTGCTGGTACTTACTGTCAGGACAACACCATTAATTGGACGACGGCTGCGCCCCTTTCGCAACATTTTCAGGAAACTAAGCCAGGCTGTGTTGTCGGCTTCAGCATCACTATCTTGGGTGGTGTAGCGCCCTGCGGTATCTAGAAAAATCGCCTCCTCGGCAAACCACCAATCACAATTACGTGTGCCCCCGACCCCTTGAACTGAGGCTGAATCAGAGCTTTCAGTCATTGGAAATCGCAGTCCAGAGTTGGCTAGGGCCGTCGTTTTTCCGGTCCCGGGTGCACCAATGATGATGTACCAAGGTAGCTCGTAGAGTCCTGCTCCAGCTTTTTCTTTCAGCGTTTTTAATGCTCCCGAAAGATTGTGCGACAGGGTTGCGATGTCAGCATCTGCGGCACTGGCTTCCTCAAGGGGTTTGGCGACGATTTCTTCGCTAAGCTGTTTGTTGGCTCTTGCGGTCTGGATCCGTCGGTAGAGCTTTTTGCCAAGCCACGCAAGAATGACTAAACCTATGAGTGTCAAACGAGGGGCGGGTGCGCCCAGTGGCTTAAAGCCTGCAAATGCAAATAACGGTCCTGCGAACCAGATAATGGCACACACGCAGATGAATCCCAGCAGCTTCATTGCGATCGAAAGCAGTTTCATTTTTTAGGCCTCGTAGGCATTTAGGGGTAAATATTCAGTCGGTTTTCTTTTTCTCAATAGAGTTGACCATTCCTTGAACTTGTTCTTTTACAGGCATTACCTGATACCCCAGAGTAATTCGGAACCCTGTGTAAAGGACAAGTAGCAGGGCGCCTGTAACCGCAAGAATTACCCAGTTTGGAGTGTGGTCAATTAAACGCTTTTGGGTTTGTTGTGCGCCTCGCCAGCTCGGAGACAAATCGCGTTCGAACTCACCACGCGCTCGGGAAATCACGGTGTAAAGCTCATCGATAACTTGATCAAGCTCCTGTGGACCACTTTGACGGACGGCATATTGACCTACAAAGCCAAGGAGTAGGCATGTTGTCGCCAGTTCGATGAGGTCTACCGATTCTGACCGATGCAGATGATGCTCAATAATCTGAAAAAACTTTTCTCCGCCCCAAGTTTCATTGTGACAGGTGCTCAGCAGGGTTTGCTGAGTCCATTGACTTTGCGCCCCCCAGGGGGTGGACATAACAGCCTCATCAAGAAAGGTACAAAGTAGATAACGTCCAGTGAGCACAATTTGTGGCTCATAGCCGCTGCGATTGCCGGCGGCTTCATAGGCCTTAATCATGTCGAGAAGTTGTTGCCGCAAGGCACTCACGTCGTTGTTGGCGAGTGTATTTCTGATCAGCCCCCCAGCACGCAATGCTTCAGCCGCGGCTTCGACTAATGGATTAAGTGAAGATCCTGTGATGAATTGACCAACAGGGCTGGCCCCGTGTTGCACTGGATCGGCCGGCCTGTTCGCGGCAGGAGGAGCTGCGGTAGGCGGGGATGGCGTTGCTCCAGCGGGCGCCGCCCCGCCGGTATTTCTGCCTCCAGGGTTAGGTCTGAGCACAGTTTTATCGCCACTAGGGGCTGCGAAGGGATCAAAGTCATCATTCATGTTTCAGTACCTCACAGCCCACAACTCCATTTTGAGTTCGGGGAATTCGCCACCGATATGCATTGCTAATCCACCCGAGCTACCTAGGTCTTTCCAAAGGTCCCCAGACTTATCAAGCTCAAAGTAAACATAGCCCGTATGGTAGGGAACTTGTCTTGGGGCTACTGGTAGCGGTCTGAGCTTGATGCCGGGCAATTGTACGTTGACCAATTGCCGTATATTTTCTACTGATCCCAGTTTCGCTTGGCTTGGGAAGCGTTGCCGGAGTACATCAAGATCCATGGCTGCGCTAACGGCAAGAACAAAACTGGCGCTGCCAAGCAATGATGCGTCGCTTACAGTTCCAACGATGATTCCATAGCGACGCTCCTGCAGGGGAATTTGGACCGCGGTTTGCTCAAGTACCATAGACAGGCTTTGTCGAAGCGCATTAACCACAGGTTCAAAGCTTTCGGTCAGTTGGGTATGGTTATATTTCCCAAAGTCGGGAACCTGCCGGCTAGCCTCACTAAACGTCGCCATTTCACCCGCTATTTGTAAAAGGTCTGAGTACAGTCTTTCAGGGTGGGCGCGTTTCAATTCGTCGTAGTGCACCATCAGAGGCAGGTAGCGATTAACGAGTTGAAGAAATAAAAAGTCTGATATTTCCCCGTTTCCACCTTGCCCTGAGGCCGAAACTCGTCCTCGAAGGGCCTCTGCTCGATGAAGCAGCAGGCCGCGAATCTCACTGACGAGAGCGAGCAATACTTTGGAAGCTTCGAGGTTCAGAACTGTTGGGATAAAAGACTCATCAAGAAGTAAGCTTTTATCCGTGCGTACCTCTATGATTTTGCACAGTGGGATGCAGGTAAAGCCTTCGAGAGGCTGGCTTTCTAATCTGAGACCTAGAACCAACGACGCGGTGTGTATTGGTGCCTCGGAGGGATCCAATGACGCGGTATCAATGACACTGACTTCGCTACTCATCAGCCGCCCCTGACTGATCGTGTCACTGTCTGGGACCTGCATTTCTGGTATTCCAGAGCGACGCTCTGGCAGTGCTAAGTAGACACTTTGGTTTTTAACTTCGCTGCCCACTTCAATAATAGGGGGAGGTGTATCACGTTCAGGAAGAGAAAAAGGAGTTCCGTCAGGTAAAATACCGGAGGCAGTGGCCAGCGACAGCTTGCCCTGTAGCATAAGCTCTTGATCAAACTCAAAGTTCACGAGTCCCCAGTTGAAGTCACTTATCGCTCTGACCCGGGCTTCGATAAAGCTCTCAAAATAGCGTGTTTGTTGCTGAAAGTGCTGAGGACGAAGAAACATCCCCTCGGTCCATACGACGCGGCCTTTGTCTGTCACCTATGCAATCCTCATGGGGCTATTTGCGGCGCCAATTTCTGGCGTGTATTTTATTCTTCATTATTAAGAGCGGCCAGATAAGCTTTGGACAGTGCGCCACTAAATAGTTCTTCAAACGGGTCGTCTGATTCCGCCACCCGCTCTTGATAAAACCTCCGGTAGGCAAGCCAGGCTTTCTTTTCAGCAGAAGATACAATTTTGCCAAGACCAGCGCTCTGATTTTCTTCAAAATTTTCTGGAGAAAAGGTTTGCAGGAGTTGATTAAAGGCAGCCCTCAGCCCTATCAGGAGTGCCATTTGATGCTCCTGAATTTCCGCCATGGCTTGTGTTACGGCTTCCGAACGTGAGAGGTAGGCCGAATTTTTTGATGATTCTGAGAATAAAATTTTTGCAGCCTCAACGTTGGCGGCAAACTTTAAAGGGTTATTTTCAGTTTGCCGAATCAGCGTGGCTCCCATTCGAAACTCGTTTTTCAGAGCTGCCCGAGCTGCTAGTAGGTCCATTAAGCCCTTCAAAACGGTTTGCTCAAATTCCGTATCATTGGGCGCCACAGCGTCAGTTGGAGCGTTTATATCCGCAGCGGCCTCTGCCTTTTTTGCCACCGGCGCTTGTTGGGAGTCAACTACGGGCTGTTCAGGCGCCTCTTGCTTATCTGCTTCTGGTGGAACTCCCGCTGGCAGTGCCGTGGGTATTTCTGAGTTGGATTCCCCTTCTTCATGAGGCGCCAGTGTTTGTTTGGGTAGGACTAGGTCATGTGCTTGGATAGGCGCGCTAGCGCCGCTAGTAACCTCTGCAGCGGCGATAAACAATCCGTTTTCATTGGGGATTTCAGGTTCTTCAGGCCGTCGCTCAAGGATATTTACGGCGGGATCTTCCGGCGCTGGATCATGAAGAGATTCGGACTCGGGCATTTGCTCTTCCGTCATCCAATCCTCAGGAATCAACGAAGCCCCTGTGCCAGCCGCGGCTTCGACACCCCCGCTGAGAGCGTCGTCAAACTGTCCCTGGGGTGGTGAGAAGGGATCGGCCAGTGGATTACCGTGATCGAGGTTACTAAAATGGGAACCGTCTTTTTCCTGCATCGGGTTCGCATCGTTCATCTGCGAATCCGCATCAATCGACGGCGCTAAGGGGTCAAAAAAAACGTCGGTACTCGATTTTGAGAGCCCGTCACTGGCTGTCGCCACCCCCAAGCCCGAAGAAACACTGCTAGCCCCTACTTGAAAACCGACCTCTCTTGCGGGAGCTGGGTCACTCCTGAAGTCGGCTAGTGGATCAAAATTTATATTACTGACACCGTTGTCATGCTGGGTTTCAACGGGCGTGTCGGATGTTGCCGGCTGTGTTTGTGGCACTTCAATGGTAAACAGATACTCTCCGATGCCGATCTCCATGCCGTCAGTAACCGGAGTGGAATTGCCGCGGCCTAACGCAGTAGCGGCACCATTCACGAACAAGCCATTAGTACTTTCGTCCGTGATGAGGATGTTTTCTCCGTCAGCACTAAAGCGTGCGTGACAACCAGAGATTACTTTTTGCGGATCGGGCAGGCAAATATCGGATGACGGATTGCGCCCCACCGAACCTCCGGAGGGTTCAATGTGAAAAATGCCACCATTGGCAAGCTCAGCCTTGTGGTAACTCATGCATGTCAAAATCACTAAAGGTTTCACGCTAGGTGTTTTCGCCTCTGTTTACAGTTGCCCATGCGATGTAGTATATCGCAAAGAATATATTGTTCATGCTTAAAGCGCTTGGTTTTTGGTTAGGCGAGTTAGGGCTTGGCTTAGAAGGGTATGGTTATGTTAAAGCAAGTGAAATATTGTTTAGTACTGGGCGTACTGATTTGTCTGGTCGCAGGGTGTGCAAGCGCCCCTAAACCCGCAAAAGTCAGTTTAAATCTGGTCGCTTCAAATTCCGTTAATCCCGATCTTGAAGGGCGTCCGTCGCCTGTTGTGGTTCAGGTTTATCGAATTCGTGCCGCTGATGCCTTTAATAACGCGCGTTTTTTTGAGCTATATGATGATGCCGAGCAGGTGCTGGGACAAGATCTTGTGGGGGTTACAGAAATTGAAATGTCGCCAGACTCCAAGCGCACATTGTCAGTTGAGGGTATGACAGCAGACACGCGATATATTGGTGTGCTTGCTGCTTACCGAGACATCGACGAGGCTCGCTGGCGGGCCATTGTGGAGACGCCTTCGGGTGAGAAACTCGATTTTCAGGTAGCATTAGACGCGTTATCGGTCGCTGTAACGTCTGATGACTGAAGCAGAAGCAAGGATTTATGTACACCCCCCAAGGGCGGATATCTAATGGCACAACATAGAATCATAGAAATCGATTATCACGATTTCTTAGGTCATTTGCGCGCTGCTCGCGATACCAAGCAGCTCGTCGAGCCTAGCGATGGTGCTCGGTGGTCTGAATATGTTGCAGAAACTGGATTGCGCGAGGCTGCGTTCAAGGCGCATGCCAGAGTGAAATTCACGTCTGCAAAGCCTAAGCTAGTAGCGATCATAGGATCGGGCGCTTGGGTGGGGTGTTACTACTACTCCACAGACGATGAAGCCGCGATTAAATATCTTATCTCATGATTAGATGCCAGCTGACGTTGGCACAAAGAAAAAATCTCCCGCCTCATTCCCCGATATTTTTATAGTTTTGAAGTCTGGTTCCTGTCGAAACCCCACGGCTTCAGATCTTTCTAACACCACGGGCCTAAGTTGGCTGAATAGCTGTGGCCCGGACATGATTTGCTCGTTGGCCCCGAGAATGTTGATAAAAGCACTCGCAAAGACGGAGTGGCCCGTGCCACCGTTATCCAGAACTGGGGAGTTGCCTCCAGAGGAAATCATTAGTCTGCTGCTGCGGTTGAGTTTGTATTTCATAAATTCTGCAGAATAATTATTGCTTCCTGACTGACTGAGAAATAGATAATCCGGAGCATCCGAAAGGAGGCCCGCATAGCACGAATCGGCGACAACCAATACGCGTTTGGCTTTCAATCTGCCCAGGTGACGGGTAATAGACTCGTTAGAAATCCAGTGGGTATCACGCGGTGGTGGATCGGCATTGACCGGTAACCAGTACCCAGCTTGAAGATCCCCCATTGCTATCTGGCTGCCGTGGCCTGCGTAATAAATCAGTAAGTTGTCGTCCTCATCGAGCTCGCCATTCAGGTCGTTGATGGCATGCATGACCTCGACATCACTGGCGTTTAACAGCACTTTGACAGAAAAACCGTAGCGCCCCTCAAGAATGGAGCCAATTTTTTCAACGTCTAGTTGGGGCGTTTCTAGGTCCACCATATGCCGGTAATCGCTGTTGCCAATAATGAGGGCATAGTATTGGCCGAACGATGTATTTTCAGTGGGGTCACCTTTGCTGGAATTTGATGAGGCTAGCTCAGCGGTGACTGCCTCAGGCTGGCGAAAAACGGGAATGGCAGCATATTCAGTTTCAACTTCAGACTTTTCTTCGCTGAGTCCTGCAATCATTGATTCCAGCTGTGCTATTTGGTCTATCAGATCTTCAGAGGGCGACGGCCCAGTCGCAGCAGGGGAGGGGGCACTAGTTTGTGCTTGTGCTGCTGGCATTGCAGTGTCCACACCTTCTGAAGGGGTCAGTTGGACGCCTTCTGGCCCTTGTTTTAATGCATCAATAGAAACTTTGAGTCGATCAACCTGCGACTGCAAAAGGGTTATCTGGTTGCTTTTTTTGCTGATTTCAGACTCTAGCTGCGCTCGCTGTTGGTCCTGCGCATCCCTCGCAGCGGTTTGATAAATCACCGAGTCTTCAGGCATATCCCATGCTTTCCGATACCAGTTTAGCGCCGTGAGTTTGTCAGCCTCAACGCCTAAACCCCGCTCGTAAAGAGTGCCCAGATTAAACTGGGCTCTGGAGTAGCCCTGCTCTGCTGCCTCGCGATACCAAATTAGGGCAGCATCATAATTCGGTGTTGTTCCCAGGCCTTTCTCAAAAATTTCCCCCGCATTGGTCTGCGCTTCGGCATCACCGGCCTCCGCTGCAGGCAGCCAAACCGCCAAAGCAGTACGATAGTCAGCGCGGTCAAATTCTGTATATTCCCCGCCGCGTATACGGCAGTCGCCCGCTGTTGTCATAATGGGGCGGCGAGCCGTAATGTAGCGACTTTGGCCTAGACGCCTTACTTGTCCCGGCAACAAGCAATCCACAACCTGCAGGTCTGAAACTGACCCTTGCGCGGTGGTGTCTTGGGCCTTTACGGTTGCAGTGTTTATGGCTATGGCCACTAAAAATGTGAAAACCCCGGCCAGTCTTGTGATTATGTGAGCCATAGATCCCCCGGGGTTGTTATGGTTAGCAAAAGTCTGTCTACAGCATTATTGATGTTTAAAGAGTCGTCAACATGCGCGTTAAAGCCTACGTTATATCGATGATGGTTGTATTTAACTGTTTTGCGCTTGGCTGTGCTGAGCAGCGCCCGCGCGTTTTTCCACAACAGCCGGACAACTGGCTATCCATTTCAGGGTTCAAGTTAGCACTGTTTAACAATGAGATCGAACAGGGGTCGCTGCTGCACATCTATCTCGATGGTGATGGGCGCCCGCTGGTGGGTCCAGGGGGTCCAGTCAGTCAGGATGCGACGCCGACGAATCCACTGGTCCTTGAGATGATGCTACAAGACACTGCACCATCAACATATTTGGGGCGCCCCTGCCATTTTTATTTTGATGCGTCGGCCTGCAATGCTGATTTATGGACGGACGGGCGCTACGGTTCGGTTGTAGTTGATGTTTTGTGTCAAGCCGTTGAGGAACTTGCCGCTCAAAAGCAACTGCCTGTGGCGCTATTGGGCTTTAGTGGCGGCGGCGCCCTCGCAGTTTTGGTGGCAGGCTGTGCTGATTCTGTTACGCACATTGTGACCATTAATGGCAATCTCGACACCAAGCTGTGGGCCGAAATGCGAGGATTTCTTCCTCTTGCTGAATCAATGAACCCGATCGAGTTTGGGCTGCCTGAGCGCGTGACTCAGCGTATTTATTACGTCGGGGGGCAAGACGCCGTTGTACCGCCAGAGATCTCCGCCGCGTTTGACCGAGTAATTCCAGGACGGTTAGTGGTGAAACCCCAGTTTAACCACACTTGCTGTTGGGTGTCGGCTTGGGAAGATCTTCTGACTGATGCGTTTTCAGGTGCCACCCAGACTCAGTAACCCTCAACGATGTGCTTTACTTTGTCTTCGCGGCCATGTCTGCTTTTATTTTTAGCAACTCTTCATTGGACTGCATCACCTCATACATCAGCAGGCTGTTAACCTGATTTTCCAGCTCTGCAGCCGATTTGGCACCATCTAAAACAAGCCAGTCCTCAACTATTTCTCCCGCTAAACGCAGAGCCTCAGGACTGTTTCTGTGCAAGTCATTGACGCGCTCAAGATGAAAGAGCGCTGCGTTGTAATCTCCAAATTTCAGCGATTCAGACGCCATTTGCAGTTGCTCGGTGACAGTGTCTTGGACATTAACGGGCAGTGATTCGAAGGGCACGGCTGTCGGTTCACCATCAGGAGAAAGATAAAGCGTGATGCTGGCTGTGGCTATCATAAGCACCAGAATAACCGCGGAGGCACTGAACAAACGCGATTTACCCAAATACAGCCGCCGGAACTCGCTGACGTCAGTAAGGCGTTCTTCTGTGTTTAACGCGAGAGCACCTCGGACCGCGCGCCACTGGCGCTGGCTGATTATTTCAGGCTTTTTCGGAGGTTGTTTGTTTTCGGCTATGGCCTGCGGGGCGGGAGTGCGATCGTAGGGATGCTTTCCTGTTGCTAACTCATAGGCGATCAGCCCCAGGGCATAAATATCATCACCGGGAGTGGGCTCCTCGCCGTCAAACATTTCAATACTGGCGTAACTCGGCGTTAGCCCACCGAGCTCTCCTGCATCGAAGACAGTTTTATCCCCCGCAAGGGATGAGTCCGACGCCGCTCTGGCAATACCAAAATCTAGAACTTTTACTTCGCCCGATTTCAGTAAAAATATATTGCTGGGTTTGAGGTCAGAATGAATGATCTGCTTGCTGTGAGCGTACTCAAGGCCGGCTGTAATGCCGCTGAGTATATTTTCAAGAATCTCTGGAGAGACCCCTAGTGGATTTGCAGCGATGACCTCATCAAGAGGGTCCCCATCCAACTCCTCCATAGTCATGTAGACCAAATCTTGATCGCGGTCAAAATCAAAAACGGTGATGATATTAGGGTGCGCGAGTTGTTGTGATTTTCTCGCTTCTCGTTGCAGCATGATGAAAGATTGCGCGTGCTGTGCGAGCTCGCCTGTTAAAATTTTAACCGCTATGTATGGGTGGGAGTCCCGGGCCTCCTCTTTACGCAAGTCGAGAGCTCGGTACACGGTGCCCATGCCACCGGTGCCCAAAGTGGAGGTTATTCGGAACCGCTCCTTAATCAGCGATCCGGCCTTTAAAGATGTTGGGGTGTTAGCGGAGCCCGACGAGGAAGTGCCTGAATTTGTGGTTGCTCCGAGTCTTCTTGGTTGAAGTATCGTATTATCAGCGACCACAGTTTCGTCTGCGGGTTTGTCGACCTGCGCTTGAATCGTCTCGTCGTCTGCCACTTCGTCTATTGGCCCTTTTAGTGATTGGCTACACAAAACTAACATTTTTAGGCGGAATACTTAAAGGTTACCGTCGAGTGCTTGAGATGTAAGAAGAAAAAAGTTATGTTTTTTTTATCGCCGGCGTTTCAGCATGGAACGGAGCCGGCCAGGGAGTGCTGCATGAACGTTGAGCAACTGCTAGAGCCTATATCCGATGAATTGCCAGCAGGTAGCGACTTTGAGTACGACCCGGCCTTTGGTGAATTAGAGCGGGCCTCTCAAGGGAAACCCAGTCAAGAACTTGGCGACTCGGTTTCGGAGGGCGAGCCTCCGGAGTGGTCGACTGTCGTTTCGGGTGCCGAAGCGCTGCTGGGTCAGACCAAAGATTTGCGTCTGGCTGTTTTGTACACCCACGGCCAACTGGTCACCTCCGGATTTGCTGGTCTGGTTTCCGGTCTCGAACTGACTCTAGGTCTTCTTAACCGGTACTGGGACAATGTGCACCCACAGCTAGATCCGGATGACGACAACGACCCCACGATTCGTGCCAACACGCTTAGCCAGCTATCGGATGAGGAGGTCTTTCTCAAAGATGTGCAGGTGGCGCCAATGATCTCTGTGCGCGGTTTTGGCACGGTAAGCTACCGAGCCTTATTGTTTGCTAACGGAGATTTGACGCCTATCGCCGACGAGGACTTACCCGACGCCGCATCGGTTAACGGATGTCTACTAGAGTGCCCCATTGATGATTTGCGCGCCCTAGCTGAGAGCGTGAACCGAGCGTCTGAACTCGCTACTGAAATACAGACCACATTTGATGATCTCGCGCCGAACTCTATGCTTAATCTTGAAAAGCTCGGGGCGGTGTTGTCGGGTGCCTATCGTGACATTGCGGTCTTCCTTGCTCGCAGGGGGGAGGATGTGGGCGATATGGGTGCAAATCCCGGGGATGAGACTGCTGAAAAAGTGGGCTCGGCACCAGGCCAAATAGCGAGTCGAGCCGACGTCATTAGGAGCCTGGACGCCGTCATAGCCTACTTTCGCAATGAGGAGCCCTCCAGCCCGGTGCCGCTGTTACTGCAGCGCGCCAAACGTCTGGCTGCAATGGATTTTCTTGAGATTATTCGGGACATGGCGCCTGACGGCTTGGAACAAATCAGAACCGTTGGTGGGCTTGATAGTGGAGATGATTGATGCATTGCTGCGCCACAAAAGTTAAAGGAGTGAGGTTCGCAACTAAATAAATGTAAGATGGACGGCTGGTCGAGCTCCGTTATCTCTTGGTTGCGAAGCTACAATTGGGGTGGAATATATGGTACACCTTGGCTTAATAACTAAGGTGCAGTATAGCTTTTAAATAAAGAGGTCATTGAAATGGCAAAGGCAAGTAGTCAGAAATTCATAGCACGCAATAGAGCTCCCAGAGTTCAGATTGAGTATGACGTAGAGTTATATGGCGCAGAGAAAAAAGTCCAGCTTCCGTTTGTGATGGGAGTAATGGCTGATCTTTCGGGTAAGTCTGAGGTCGAGAAGGCCCCTTTGGCCGATCGCTCGTTTACTGAGATTGATGTTGATAATTTTAATGATCGCATGAAGGCGATTAAGCCAAGAGTTGCTTTTAGTGTGCCCAATACACTCACAGGAGAAGGGAATTTGCCCGTCGATGTGACCTTCGAGAGTATGGAAGACTTTTCGCCGGCTGCCATTGCACGTAAGGTCGATGGCTTAAAGCAGATGCTTGAGGCGCGTACTGAGCTCAGTAATCTTATTACGTACATGGATGGTAAATCGGGGGCTGAAGAACTTATAAATAAGGTGATGGCAGATCCCACTTTACTCCAGTCGCTTGCGGCATCACCTAAGCAAGAAGATGAGCCTCAAGAGGGCGAATAGCACCACCGCTCGGAAAGTAATGGCGTTTGAGTTTAACGACGTGTGAATTAGTGAACAGGGGAAGCAAAAATGTCCACAGAAGAACAAGCAGCAGGGGCAGCAGAAGGTGCAACCACAACGCTTGAGGTCAGCGAATTTCAGGATCTTTTAAATAAAGAGTTTAAGCCGAAGTCGGATCGATCCCGAGACGCCGTAGAGGGCGCAGTTCGGACATTGGCTGAACAGTTATTAAAAGATACGGTTGTCATTTCTGACGACGTTATGAGCACGATTCAGGCTTTGATTGCTGAAATAGATGCCAAACTTACCGAGCAAATTAACCACATCCTTCACCATGCAGACTTTCAGCAAATGGAGGGTGCCTGGCGTGGGTTAAATTATCTGATCTCGAACACCGAGTCAGATGAGATGCTTAAAATTCGTGTTCAGAACATCAGCAAGAAAGAGCTGGGCAAAGAGCTCAAGAAATACAAAGGAACGGCTTGGGATCAAAGCCCAATTTTCAAACAGATCTACGAGCAGGAATACGGTCAGTTTGGCGGTGAGCCTTACGGGTGTTTGGTGGGAGATTTTTACTTTGACCACAGCCCTCAAGACGTGGAATTGTTGTCTAATATGGCACAGATTTCAGCGGCATCCCATTGTCCCTTTATTTCGGCTGCCGATTCATCGGTCATGCAGATGGACTCATGGCAGGAGCTCAGTAACCCCAGAGATTTGACGAAAATCTTCCAAACGCCGGAGTATGCAGCGTGGCGCTCCCTAAGGGATTCGGAAGACGCACGTTACCTGTGCATGACCATGCCTAGAACGCTTTCGCGTCTACCGTATGGCACTAAAACCGATCCGGTTGATGAGTTTGACTTTGAGGAGGACACTAACGGCGCCGACCATAGTAAGTTTGCGTGGCAAAACTCAGCCTACGCTATGGCGGTGAATATTAACCGCTCTTTCAAAGAGTATGGTTGGTGCTCGAGAATTCGGGGTATTGAGTCGGGTGGTGCTGTTCAAGAGCTCCCCGTTTATTCGTTCCCAACCGACGACGGCGGCGCAGACATGAAGTGCCCAACGGAAATTGCAATTTCCGACCGACGAGAAGCCGAACTTGCGAAAAACGGGTTTATGCCGCTGATTCACAAAAAGAACAGTGATATGGCGGCATTTATCGGCGCTCAATCGCTTCAGAAGCCGGTTGAGTATGATGACCCTGATGCCACCGCAAACGCGAATCTGGCCGCGCGGTTGCCTTATTTGTTTGCCACCTGTCGCTTCGCTCACTACCTGAAGTGTATTGTGAGAGATAAAGTAGGCTCGTTTAAAGAGCGGGCCGATATGGAACGCTGGTTAGGTGACTGGATCCTGAACTATGTTGATGGTGATCCGGAAAATTCGAGTGAGACCACAAAGGCTGAGAAACCGCTCGCCGCTGCGGAAGTCCGTGTGCAGGAGGTTGAGGGCAATCCTGGATATTACACATCGCAGTTTTTCTTGAGACCCCACTATCAACTCGAAGGCCTCACTGTTTCGTTGCGATTAGTGTCAAAGCTTCCGTCGGCAAAAGCGGGCTAGTTGCCGATAGTTAGGATAAATTCTGGGGGATTGTGGGCGGCCCTAGCGCAAAAAAATTATGGGAAGCATTTAATATTTAAACATGTAATGACAAAGAGGAATTAGTTATGGCAGTGGACGCATTTTTAAAGTTGGACGGTATTGATGGAGAGTCGCAGGATAAGGAGCACAAGGGTGAAATTGATATCCTCGCCTGGTCTTGGGGAGGTTCTTCTACCGGATCTTTCGATTTGGGCGGCGGCGGTGCCTCGGGCAAGGCAAGCTTTCAAGATATCATTTTGACCAAGTACTACGACAAGGCCTCACCGAACCTTATGGCTAAAATGGCCGACGGCACACACATTAAGGAGGCAACGCTTTTTGCTCGAAAGGCTGGCGGTTCTTCCGCAATCGAGTTTTTAAAGATCAAATTGACCGACGTTATTATCACTTCAGTGACTTTTGGCGGGTCTAGTGGTGAGGATCGTTATACAGAAAATCTTTCTCTCGCTTTTGCTAAGTTTGAAGTGGCTTATCAGGCTCAAAAGAACGATGGCGCTAAAGACGGTGGTGAAATTAAAGCTGGCTGGAACATACAAACCAACGAATCCGTATGAGTTAGATAGGGCCTTTCACACCGTGAGGGCTTGATCAAAGGGGGCAAGATTGGACATCGAAAAGTGGGTTAACGACGGCGACATCAAGCAAGCGCTTGAGGCCGTTACTCAAGATGTCAAGGCCGCGCCTGCAGCGGCCTCCCCCCGCATTGCCTTGTTCCAGTTACTGTCCATCAATGGGCAGTGGCAAAGAGCAATAAAACAGCTGACAGTTCTCAAGCAGCTAGATGATGACTTTAAGGTTCTTGAGCAATCCTACGGATCGCTGCTTTCTTGCGAGTTATTTCGTCAGGGTGTGTTTACGGGCAAGCATGTGGCTCCCATTCTTGGACAGCCGGAGCAGTGGATGGTGCTTGTGCTGGAGGCGTTAAAAGCAGATGCAGCAGGCCGTCACGATCAGGCCATTCAGCTTCGCGAGGAGGCATTTGGTCTCGCACCTGCTCTGGCTGGAAATGTCAACGATGATAGCTTTGAGTGGTTGGCTGATGCGGATTCTAGGATAGGTCCTTTTTTTGAAATTATGGTTCGCGGGGATTATTACTGGGTGCCTCAAGCAAGGATCGAGTCGCTTACTTTTGAATCCCCCACTGACGTAAGAGACCTTGTCTGGGCTCCCGTGTCCATAGTTTGGCAGGGCGGTGGCGAGGAAGTTGGTTTTGTACCTGCACGATACCCCGGTGATACTTCTGACTGGTCAGCTGCCCAGCAGTTTGCTAGGGAGACGGCTTGGGCACCTCTGGGGGAGGACACATGGGCAGGTATTGGCCAGCGCCTCTATGCGACTTCTGATAATGACTATTCGGCTTTGGATGTTCGAACGATTGCTTTTGTGGCCGATCAAACGAGCTCCGATTAGTTAGTGGAAGCGAATTAGTCTCGTGGAGACCATGTTCCAGAAAGAGAGGCTGCAGCCGTCCTTGCTCGATCGGCTTGTAGACGATTCCCCGGTACGTTCTGGGAGGCGTCAGTGGGTCTCTCTGGTGGGAGGCGCAGGCGGCAGCAAGACAGATCAATCAGAAGATGAAGCAGCTCAGGCTAGTCGGGGCTCCTCGAGCAGTACGGCGTTTATTTCGGCCCGTAAGTTGCGGGAGTTTGTGACACGCGATATTGCTTGGTTGATGAACACCGTGAGTTTGTCATCGGTCTACCCTGAGTTGGAGGCGTTTCCTCACGTTGCTAAGTCTGTTTTGAATTACGGTACGAACGAGCTCACCGGACGCACGGTGGCAGGATTATCTGCCAATGAAATCGAGGAGCGGATTCGTCAGGTCGTACTTTTTTTTGAGCCTCGTATTATGCCGGCGAGCCTCGTCCTGGAGGTTAGTAAAACTGGTTATATGGATGGCCGAGCATTGGCTTTTGACTTGCATTGCGATATTTGGGGGCAGCCTGCGCCAGAGCATTTAGTCATTAGATCGATAATTGATCTTCAAGATGGCCATGTTGCTGTCGCCGGCGGTCGTTCCTGATGGACGCAAAATTCCTAGGCTATTACGAGCGAGAATTGCAGTTCATCAGAGACATGGCGGGTGAATTTGCGAAAGACTACCCCAAAGTTGCGTCGCACCTGGCATTAGATACAGCTGATGTTTCCGACCCCTATGTTGAAAGGTTGTTAGAAGGCTTTTCTTTTCTGACCGCCCGCCTGCACCTGAGAATGGACGCGCAATATCCTCGCTTCTTGCAGAGCTTGCTACAACAGGTTTATCCAAGTTACCTAGCGCCCAGACCCTCGGCTACTGTCGTCCAGTTTGAGTTAGACGAGGCTGCCGGTGCTGATGGAGGCATCGCAATAGACAAGGGGACCCGCCTTAGGGCGACCAAGGGGGCTTCGGAACAGACGGCTTGCGAGTTTGTAACAACACAGCCTTGTGAGTTGGTGCCCGTGGCGGTTACCGGCGTCGACTATGCGACAGATATCGCTGCGCTTAGAGAGTTAGCTCCCCCCACCTTAAACCCGCGTGCAGCGTTACGCCTAAAGTTGAAGACTGTTGATGGAATAGCTTTTCAAGAATCAATGATCGACAGCCTAACATTTTATCTGTCAGGCCAAACGCGGCAGGCGCATCGCCTTTTAAAGCAGCTGTCGTTGCATGCTCTAGGTATTCAGATCAGTGATGTCCAGCAACGTTCACGTCAGTTTATTGAGAGCGAACAAATAAGCTTGCCGGGTCTGGATGAAGAGAATTCATTGCTCCCTCGCGATACCCGTTATTTTTCAGGATTTGCTTTGTTAGGGGAGTATTTTCATTTCCCTGAGAAATTTTTATTTGCGCAGATGTCTGGGCTGACAACAGGATTGGCGCGCTTAAAGGATGATGAGTGTATTTTGACGGTATTTTTAAGTGAGGCTGATCAGGAACTGATAGGCCGCGTTACTGCTGATGATTTCTCATTGAATTGTGCGCCTGCTATTAATCTGTTTTCACGCCGCACAGACCGGATGCGCCTAGATACGCAGCATGAAGAGCACCACTTACTTGTGGATCGTACGAGGCCAGCTGATTTCGAAGTGTATTCTGTGGAGAGCGTCAGCGGGTTTTCGGAGCACAATGAAGAGCACCGTTTTGCCCGACTCTACGATAGCGTGGGAAAGGACGTGGGTGTTTCTTCCGGCGCGTTTTTCAGTCAAAGATTTGACAAAAGATTGGCCTCGTCCAGTGCACGGAAGTTTGGAGCACGTTCCGCTTACAAGGGGAGCGAGGTTTTTCTCTCACTAGTTGATCAGAATGAAGCGCCATACCCCGCGTCAATGCGGCATTTAGAGGCGCAGGTTTTTTGTACAAATCGAGATCTTCCCATCAACATTGCGGTGGGGCGTGGTTCTACAGATTTCACACTCGACATTAACGCCCCCGTTAGTGCAATACGAGCAAAAGCAGGTCCTACCCGTCCCAAGGAGGGCTTGGCGCTAGAAGAGGGTGCCTTGACTTGGCGTGCAGTGAATCATCTTTCAACAAATTATTTGAGTTTGGTGGAAGGCTCCCCGGGAAATGGTGCCAGAGCTATTCGCGATTTGCTGGCCCTTTATGGAGATGAGTCAGATTCAACGATTCGACGGCAAATCGAATCGTTGCAGTCTGTCGCCGCAAGGCGTGTGACCCGTCGACTTCCTACTGACGGCCCGATCACTTATGGACGGGGTCTGCAGGTCACGGTGAAAATCGACGAATCCGGTTTTGCCGGCTTCGGGTCGTTTTTGTTGACCCGAGTATTGGAGCGCTTTTTCTCGCGCTATGTGTCGATTAATAGCTTCACCGAAACTCGCGTTGTATTTGCAGACTCCAAGGAGGAAATTCTATGGCCACCGACAGTGGGTCATCGGCATCTCCTCTGAGCGGATACGCCTTACTTCGACGTGAACCCTGGCGCTTTAGCTTTTATCAAGCAATGCGCATATTGGAGTCAGAGTTTCCACGTGACTCCCAGTGGGGGTACGGCCGAAAAGCCTCCGATGATCCCGTCAGGTTGGCCCAAGAACCTTCAATGATTATGGCCCCGAGCAGCTTGTCAGAATTTGCAACTGACCCGGGTAGGCCACCACGTTTGTCCGTTTTGTTCTATGGGCTGTTTGGACCTCAAGGGCCTTTGCCTTTCCATCTTACTGAGTACGCCCGGGAGAGAGTGCTTCATCATCAGGACGACGCACTCGTCGCTTTCCTCGATATGTTTCATCATCGTTTGCTGACCTACTTTTATCGTATTTGGGCTGATGCAACGCCAACAGCAAACCTTGAAAGGCATACTGATGTGTATGCCCAGCAGCTAAATTCAATATTTGGCTTAATCGAAGGGCCAAACCACCCGACAGATCGCATGCCTAACCAGTTAAAACGCTTTTTTTCTGGGCATTTGGGCTCTGAGGTCAAGCATCCAGAAGCGCTATTGGATATTTTGAAATCAATCCTAACCATGCCGGTTTTCCTCGAAGAGTTTGTAGGGCGTTGGTTGGTAATAGAGCAGAGGGATTTGCTGCGGATTCATGGGCAGTTATCGTCTCAACGCCTGGGTAGACAGGCCACACTTGGCGGCAGAACGTGGCAAAAAGGTAATAAATTCAGATTGCGCATAGGTGCTCTTTCCTTGGCGCAATATCTCAGTTTACTGCCGGGTGGTGGGTTGCTGGAAAAGGTTGTCAGCGCTGTTGACAGTTACATCGGAGGAGAGCTTGATTGGGATATGAATCTAGTGCTCGCAAAAGATGAGGCTACGCCTACACGCCCAGGAACGTTTGGACAGCTGGGGTGGACAACATGGCTTGTAAAGGGGCCTCAGGAGACGGACCTCGACGATCTGGCCCTTAATCCGTCACAAACAAATATTGATAATGTGTTGGGCAGCGTTGCCCGATGAAGACATCTGGAGAGTCCACTTATGAGTGAAATTTCGCGATCTGCCTTGTTTGGTAAGTTAAACAAAATAGCCTATCAGTCTGTGGAAAGTGCAACTGTGTTCTGCAAAATGCGAGGCAACCCCTACGTAGAGGTTGTTCACTGGATTCAGCAGGTATTGCAGCTCACCGATTCAGACTTGCATCGAATTGTTAAGGGTTTCGAGATTGATCCGTCAGTTTTGGTGCGAGATATCACATCAGCTTTGGACAGTTTACCGAGAGGCGCAACTTCAATTAGCGACTTTTCTCCGCATCTTGAGGAAAGTGTAGAGCGTGGTTGGGTGTATGGCAGTTTGATGCTTAATGACACTAGGGTCAGAACAGGCCACATGATACTGGGCATGCTCAAGACACGTTCGTTGAAGAGCGTTTTGCTGGGTATAAGCCCGGAGTTTGGGAAAATTTCCGAAGAGCAGTTAGGGGATCAATTTGATGCTCTCACGGCCGATTCCCCAGAGACTGGGTCATCGGCTCAGGGTGCTTCGGCACCCGGTACAGAAAATTCTGCTATGGCGCCACCGGCTATGGGTAAAGGTGAAGCGCTTGCGCAATTCACCGTTGATATGACAGAAGAAGCGCGCAGTGGCGATATGGATCCGATTGTCGGTCGTGATGATGAAGTCCGCCAGCTGGTAGATATTCTGATGCGCCGCCGTCAAAACAATCCAATTCTCACGGGCGAGGCAGGCGTCGGTAAGACAGCGGTGGTGGAAGGTTTTGCTCAGCGAATTGCACGGGGCGATGTTCCTCCCTCGCTGCGCGATGTCAAGCTGCTGTCGCTTGATATTGGATTACTGCAGGCTGGGGCCAGCATGAAAGGCGAGTTTGAGGAGCGCCTGCGACAAGTTATTGAGGAGGTGCAATCGTCAGAAACTCCAATTATTCTTTTCATAGATGAGGCTCATACACTCATTGGAGCCGGTGGCGCGGCCGGCACGGGTGATGCTGCTAACTTGCTCAAGCCGGCTTTGGCCCGGGGTAATTTGCGCACAGTGGCAGCGACTACTTGGGCGGAATATAAAAAGCATATCGAGAAAGACCCTGCCTTAACCCGTCGATTTCAAGTGGTTCAAGTCCTAGAACCCTCTGAAGAAAAAGCGATAAAAATGATGCGGGGGATCGCTAAAACTATGCAAAAGCACCATGCTGTTGAGGTGCTTGATGAGGCCTTAGAGGCATCGGTACGACTCTCGCATCGTTACATTCCGGCTCGCCAATTGCCCGACAAATCAGTAAGTTTGCTCGATACCGCTTGTGCACGTGTAGCCATTAGTCAGCATGCGGTACCGGCGCAAATCGATGACTGTCGTCGGCAAATTGAAAGTCTTGAGACCGAGTTGGCTATCATTGAAAGAGAAGCAGCCGTAGGTGTTGATACTGCAGAACGTAAGGAGAGCGTGGATGCGGCTTTGGTGGTCGAGCGAGATCGTCTAAAGATACTAGAAGAGCGATGGACCGCCGAGGGAGAGTTGGTTGCGCGCATTGTAGATTTGCAGAATCAACTGCGCGATGCCAGCGAAGCTAGTGCCAGTGAAACTGATTCCGCTGATGCTGACGCGACTGAAGACAATGTAGCAGCAGAGGACCTTGAGCAGTCAACTCCTATAAGCGCCGAAGACCGAGAGTCGCTGCTTGCTGAGTTGACGACCAAGCGTGCTGAGCTTTCGGAGCTTCAGGGTGAAGAGGCGCTAATTCTACCGGTGGTGGGAGATCAGGCAGTCGCATCGGTGGTTCAAGACTGGACGGGTATTCCCGTTGGGAAAATGGTGAGTAATGAAATTTCGACCGTTCTGCACCTCGCTGATAATTTAGAGCAGCGCATTATTGGCCAGCGGCACGCACTGGATATGATTGCCAAGCGCATTCAAACGTCTAGGGCTAAATTAGATAACCCCAATAAGCCTATTGGTGTATTCATGCTGGCGGGTACATCGGGCGTGGGTAAAACAGAAACCGCTCTTGCACTTGCCGAGTCGCTCTATGGTGGTGAGCAAAACCTCATCACAATTAATATGAGTGAATATCAAGAGGCCCACACGGTTTCCAGTCTGAAGGGTGCACCGCCGGGATACGTGGGATATGGCGAAGGTGGTGTATTGACCGAGGCGGTCCGCAGACGCCCCTACAGCGTTGTGCTGCTTGATGAGGTTGAGAAGGCGCACCCCGATGTTCATGAGTTGTTTTTTCAAGTGTTTGATAAGGGCTGGATGGAGGATGGTGAGGGACGTGCCATTGACTTCAAAAACACTCTCATTTTGCTGACAACCAATGCGGGTACCGACCTCATTAGCTCGCTTTGCGATGACCCTGAACTAATGCCAGAGCCAGATGCTATCGCCAAAGCACTGCGCGAACCGCTGCTCAAAGAGTTTCCACCAGCACTACTTGGGAGGCTGGTGGTTATCCCGTATTTCCCACTGTCAGATGAAATGATTTTAGCGATAACGCGACTGCAGTTAGCACGCATTCAAAAGCGGATTGAAGCTGCTTATGGAATTCCGCTGACGGTCGATGATGCTGCAGTGGAGCTTATTCGACAGCGCTGCATAGAAGTTGAAAGTGGCGGGCGCATGATAGACGCTATTCTTACAAATACAGTATTACCGGAAATTTCGAAGGAGTTTTTAACCCGGATGATGGAGGACAAACCCATCACAGCTGTGTGCGTATCAGAAACCGATGGACAGTTTTCTTACCAATTTGAGTGAGTAAAATACAATGAGTTCCGGACGAAGAAAATACACCGTATCAACGCCTCTGGGAGACGCACTACAGCTCGTATCAATGTCGGGTGCGGAGCGACTGGGGCGCGGGTTCAGCTACTCGGTTCAGGCCCTTTCTGAAAATCCCGACATTGCCACTGACGATTTACTGGGACTGCCTGCTACAGTTACCGTCGAGTCCGATACGGGGGGTAAGCGCTATTTCAATGGCCTTATCGACAAAGTTCAGTTCCTTGGTGCCCCTTATCCCGGTCAATGGTTTTACCAATTTGAACTGGTACCTTGGTCAGCGATGCTCGACAAAGTTGCAGACTGTCGTATTTTTCAAGAAATTACGGTGCCTGATTTACTCAAACAGGTTTTTTCTGACAGTGGCTTTAACGATTACAAGCTTAAATTAACCCGTAAATATCCTGAACGTGAGTACTGCGTACAGTACCGCGAGTCCACGCTCAGCTTTATTATGAGGTTGATGGAAGAAGAGGGTATCTATTTCTTTTTCCAGCACGACAAGTCTGCTCATTATATGGTTCTGGTAGACGATCATTCCGGTCACGATCCGGTACCCGGCCAATCGACTATTAAGTATCACCCCGAAGATGTCGGTAAGCGTTTAAAAGAAGACTCTGTTAGCCACTGGACTATGGGTGTTCGCGTTTTAACAGGGCAGGTAGCCCTCAATGCCTACAATTTTGAAACGCCCAGAGCCGACATTTCTACCAAACGCCTTATTAACCGTTCGCATGCTCAGGCTTCTTGGGAGGTGTTTGACTTTCATGACCGATATGGCGACTCCCAGGGGGGCGATCACTACGTTAGAAATCGTATTGAGGAGCTACAAGCCGAACATGAAACCTTTCAGGGGAAGACAGACAGTTTAGGGCTGGCGTCAGGAAACTTGTTTAAGTTGGCTCAACATCCTCGCGGAAGTCAGAACCAAGAATATTTGCTGACCGAAGTTCGTCACAAAGTGGTGGCTCCTGATTATTGGTCGAGTGGAACCGATACGGGTGTTGAGACTTGGGAGGTCGAATTTGATTGCGCACCGTCCAGCACACCCTTCAGATTGGCGTGCTCAACGCCGCGGCCGTCGGTGCGTGGCCCTCAAACGGCGGTCGTCGTGGGTCCACCAAAGGAAGAGATCTATCCAGATAAGCACGGTCGTATCAAGGTGCAGTTTCCATGGGATCGTTACGGAAAAAATGACCAGGCGAGCTCTTGCTGGATTCGGGTGGTGCAATCTGCCGCGGGCCCTGGGTTTGGTGCGCAATTTATTCCTAGGGTAGGCCATGAGGTTATGGTGGCCTTTATTGAGGGCGACCCTGATCGTCCACTGGTGATGGGCACAGTTTACAACGGTTCCAATGCGCCGCCTTACGGATTACCTGCTAACAAAACACAGTCAGGCCTTAAGACCCGCAGTTCTCCCGGTGGTGGTGGATCTAATGCCAATGAAATTCGCCTAGAAGATAAAAAAGGCGCCGAAGAATTTTATGTGCAGGCAGAAAAAGACAGAAAAGTCTTGGTTAAGAACTGTAACTCGGAAACGGTGGGAGCAGACGAATCACTCAATGTGGGTAAGAATCGCACTGCGGAAGTAGGGGATGACGAAACGCTGTCAGTTGGTAAAAACCAGAAAGAGACTATTGGCGTTAATCAAGAATTAAGCGTTGGCGCTGACCGTAAGCGACTTGTTGGCAATAGCGAAACGGTTACGATCGCAAACACCCAGACTGAAACGATCGGCAATTCCCGGATGACCAACATCGCCAAAGCTGATGCCCTGAACGTTGGTTTTTCGCAGGAGGTCAGCGTAGGCGCGACCTATAATTTAACCGTGATGGGCTTAGCAACAACCGAGATTGGTGGTGTGCACACGCTTGAGGTGGGCGGCTTGCAAAGTGTGTCGGTTGATGGAATGCAGACTATTGAGGTTGGTGGCGATCAACAGATAGAAGTGGGGAAGATGCGGGCCATTGAGGTTAAGGAAGACGATTCCTTAAAAGTGGGTAAGTCTTTAGTGATAGAGGCCGCCGACGACATTACGCTCAAAACTGGGTCGGCAAGTATTGTGATGAAAAAGAATGGTGACATCACGATTAAGGGTAAAAACGTCACGGTGAAGGCCTCTTCAAAAATTTCTGGAAAGGCAAGCTCCAGCGTGAAGTGGAAAGGGTCGAGTGTTGCAGAGAATTAAGAGCGACGCGTCTGTATTAGGAACTATACCACTCTCGAGTCACTCGCTGTGACTGCTGTGATACGCTTATGCTTGAGCCAGCGACTCCACTACGATGATGCGGTATGGCTAGCCGCCGCAGCTAGCTAATGCCTGATTGGTTGAGTTTTTGGTTATGTGCACGGGGGCTGGATACGGAGGCATCTGAGTACTGCAGAGCGGCATGACAGGGTTAGTGTGCGATCACGAGTTTGTACATGTCAGGCTGAGTAAATGAGACTTTAGTCTCAAAATACTGAGTTTTTTGTGTGCTAGCCGAGCATCGCTTGCAGTTCGCCTTGGTAGCTATAGCATGAAGCTATTTAGATTCGCTTAATGAGTGCGCGATATTGCCTTAGAGGGGCCCGCAGGGTTTCCGGTATAAAAATGAGGTAGAGCTGCTGGGAAGCCGCTCGAGAGCTGTTTTTTACGCTGCGCTTTTGGTTGAGATGCGAGTTTTTATGAAACATCAAAGGGTATTGTAGCCATGAATAAAATGACCGACATAATTTTGCGTTTTAGCCTAGCCCTTCTATTGCTACCGAGTGTGGCTTGGGCCAGCTTGGTGCTGTCTCCCACTTCATTGACGGGACTCACGGTTTACCAAGGTTCGAGCACGACCGCGTCGGTCGGGCTTTCAGCGGATCCAAGTGCTCCGTCAAATCTGTATTACGACATTACGCCTTCGGGATCGGGAACAGGGTCTTCAGCAGTTTTTTATAGTTCAGATTGCCCTTTTGCGACGGCGGCAGCACAAGCACCAAGTTGCACTTTAACTGTGACTGTAGACGCTTTTGGGTTAGCGCCCGGTAGCTATGGTCCAGTCAATGTTCCCGTTGATTATCAGTACTCTGATGACACCGACGGCTCTGGATTTTTGATATCACCAATGTCTGGCAGCACATCGTTTACTGTGTCCTTTCAAGTTCTGGCACCCGATGCTGATGGAGATGGCGTCGCCGATGGATCGGACAGCTGTCCTAGCACCCCTAATGGTGAGTCGGTAAACGTCTCGGGTTGTGGCGCCAGCCAGTTGGACAGTGACAATGACGGTGTCTATGACAACCTTGATCAATGTCCGAATACACCGGCGGGTGCGTCGGTAAACGCATCGGGTTGTAGTGCCAGCCAGTTGGACAGTGACAATGACGGTGTCTATGACAACCTTGATCAATGTCCGAATACACCGGCGGGTGCGTCGGTAAACGCATCGGGTTGTAGTGCCAGCCAATCGGCCGACGGCGATGGTGATGGCGTAGAGGACGATAGCGATGAATGTCCAAATACACCGAGTGGAGAAACAGTTAGTTCTCTGGGCTGCAGTTCGAGTCAGCTCGACCCAGATGGTGACGGTGTGCTCTTTGACCAGTGTCCAAACACCCCTGTGGGGGAAGCCGTGGATAGAGAGGGTTGCAGTGCTAGTCAGCTGGATACAGATGCCGATGGTATATCAAATGCTATCGATCAATGCCCGACCACACCCGCTGGGGAATCGGTAGATGCTCAGGGCTGCTCAAAGACTGAGCAGGACGACGATGGAGATGGTGTTGCGAACGATGTTGATCAGTGCCCGAATACGCCAGCAGGAGAATCGGTAGATGCTCAGGGCTGCAGCCAGTCTCAGAAGGACGACGATGGTGATGGTATTGCGAATGATGTCGATCAATGCTTAAACACGCCGGCCGGGGAATCAGTAAATGCTCAGGGCTGCTCAAAAACTGAGCAGGACGACGATGGCGATGGCGTTGCGAATGAGGTTGACCAATGCCCGAATACGCCGGCAGGAGAGTCGGTAGATGCTCAGGGCTGCGCCGAGTCTGAACGGGACAATGACGGCGATGGCGTTGCGAACGAAGTTGACCAATGTCCGAATACTCCGGCAGGAGAGTCCGTAGATGCTCAGGGCTGCGCCGAGTCTGAACGGGACGATGACGGCGATGGCGTTGCGAACGATGCCGACCAGTGCCCGAATACGCCGGCAGGAGAGTCGGTAAATGCTCAGGGCTGCGCCGAGTCTGAACGGGACGATGACGGCGATGGCGTTGCGAACGATGCCGACCAGTGCCCGAATACGCCGGCAGGAGAGTCGGTAAATGCTCAAGGCTGCGCCGAGTCTGAACGGGACGATGACATCGATGGCGTTGCGAACGATGCTGACCAGTGTCCGAATACGCCGGCAGGAGAGTCGGTAGATGCTCAGGGTTGCTCCCAGAGTCAGGTAGACGATGACGGAGATGCTGTTTCAAACGATGCTGACCAGTGCCCGAATACGCCAGAGGGTGAGTCGGTTGATGCGCAGGGTTGCGCTCAAGCTGAAAGGGATGATGACAGTGACGGTGTTGCCAATGAAATAGACCAATGTCCTAACACACCACCGAGGGCACAAGTTGACGGAACTGGCTGTCCCACACAAGAGGAGGTGCTCGACAGCCTTCTCGATGCCGCGGGTGGCGATGAGCAGCTGGGTGCAACTTCAGAGGCGATTAGCAGTTCCTGTACTTCAGAAGGTCTAACGGGTCAGCTGTTAACGGACTGTCAGGCGTTGATTGGCGCTTCCATCAACCAAGAAACCGGAGTTAATCAAGCCCTCAACGAAATCACCCCAGAGCGGGCGGTACAAGCCAATGCTCAGGTACAGCGTGCGAATACCGTGCAGGATCAGAATATTGGCAATCGCATAAGCGCGCTGCGCGGTGGTGCTCGAGGCGTTTCTGTGGGGGGGTTGAGTTTTAGCAACGGTGAAAGCCGGCTGAGTGGTGATCATCTGGCCAACGCTATCGACGATATTTTGTTGCCGGCGACGGGTGCGAGTGCCGATGAAGAGCCCATGCTGTTAGCGAATAGCCGGTGGGGCGTTTTTCTTTCGGGTGAGCTGAGCAAAGCCGAGCGTGATGAGTCGAGCAACAGCTCGGCGTTTAAAATGGACACAACCGTCATCACAGGAGGGCTCGATTACCGAGTGAGCAATAACTTCGTGCTGGGTGGTGCAGTTTCCTTTACCGATGGTGAAACGCGGCTGGCTGACGATAAGGGCAATGTAGACGTAAGCGGAACGTCCTTCAGCGTTTATGGCTCGCTGTATGGCGATCGCTTCTACTTAGATTTTTCTGCTACCTACGGTGACTCAGAGTTCGACCAATCCCGGCGCGTGGGCTATGTGTTAGGCAATGGCACGCAGGTGGCTCAGCAAATGCTTGCCGAGTATGACGGTGAGACCACCAGTGCTTATGTAGGCGTGGGCTGGGATGCAGTGCAGACCGAATGGTTAGTCACCTTTCGAGCGAGCCTTGATTATTTGGACTCTGAGCTCGACCCCTTCACCGAACAGGCCAGTAATGCTAGCGGTAGCGGTGCGGGCTGGGCGGTTGCTATTGATGGGCAAAGCCAAGACTGGCTTACGGGCCGTCTTACGGGTAGTGTCAGTCGGGTATTTAGCGCGTCTTGGGGTGTCATCATTCCTTACGTAGAGGTCGATATTGCCCACGAGTTTGCCAACGATGCCGCTCTAATTACGGGGAACTTTGTTGGCGATCTTGACGGTGCCAAGCTGGTTGTCACTGTAGACGAGCCCGACAAGAGTTATTATCGAGGGCGTATTGGTACCTCGGTGCAGTTGCCAGGTGGCTTTTCTGGATTTGTTGACTACGGTCGCTTGTTTGCCTACGACCGCTGGAGCGAGTACACCATTAGCGGAGGGCTTCGCTACGAGTTTTAAGGCATTAAAACGCCTCGGCTAGAGGCGTTACCCGCTTTTTTAACTCAGAATCTAAGCGTTAACGGTGCAACGTTTTTTGTGCCAATGAGGCAAGCCATTGGGCGGGAGTTCCGCCCGCGAATAAAACACTACCCGATCGGGCCCAGCTGCTACTGCCAGCGCAATTATGAAGTCTTGCCAAGTGCCTTGAGCTGAGCCTGTCCTCTTGCACGTGTCTCAAACAAAGGGGTACCGCGATTAATAATGGCCAGATCAATAGCTGCACTGCGCCGCTGTCGCTGCTGGCCTGATCGAAGAACTTTATTAAGATGCTCGGCGGAAATGGGCTTGCCGCAAATGAGACGTTGCCCTGGGGTGAAATGCTGATGGTTGCTCTCATACCATGCGGCCATTTTCTCTGGATCAGGAATCACAAGTGCTTCGTCGTCACCTAGAACCCTTGCCTCGTTATCTTCCTCCGGCTCGTCCACTTCATCTTCATCTTCATCGGATTGGCTGGGCAAAACCTCAGGAATAATTTCGAGGCTCTCTTCATAAATATTGAGCCCGGTAATATTTTCAAAGGCCTCTCCCGCTACAGCCGCCACTGTCTCGTTGGCGAGCTGTTTCATGAGGGGCTCCAGATAAAAGGGATCGCCCAAATAGCCGGCGCTCATCAATGCCCAGCGCAGTCCGTCGGGCTGTGCTGCCAATTCCCTTATCCAACTGTGCGCAGCCTCAGATGGCATTAGCTTAATAACCAATTCTACAGCGGCACGACGCCTGGGACCCTCAACACGAGCAAAGGACTTTAAGTTATTAATAGCCTTATCACTACCTAGTAAGCCCGCAGACCAGGACGCCCAAAACCGACACTCGTTGTCCGGGTGGTCTAGGTCAGATTCCGCCGCGGTGATACGCTCGACCAGTCCTAATTCACCGATTGCTTTAAGGCCTCGGGCTCGCAGTGTTGGGTATTCCCCCTCCAAAGCCCTGTCGAGGGCTTTTCCCGGATTTACGCGGTGCAGGGCGCAAGCCCCGATGCCAAAGTACTGTTGGTGGGGACTGTCTGAGCTTAAAAGTGCCCTTACCACACCCTGAAGTTTGTCGGGTTCCAGCCAGCCAAGGGCCGAGATCACTGCCCGGTCTGCCTCCGAGTTATCTTCGGATGCCAGTAGAAGTTCATCCACACAATTTTTTTTGCCGAGGGCAATTGCAAGCCACAAGCCAGTAAAGAATTCCCCAGGGTCTTCAAATCCCAGCCCTGAGGTCTGCTCCCAGCCGGTTTCCCCAGCAATTAGTAGCCCGTCTAGATGGGCGTCAACCCGTTCGTCCCACTCCATAACGTCGTCAAGATCGAAGTCGGGAGCGCGCACGGCCATGTCGCGCTGATGCCACAGGAAGGCCGCTTCCTCAGCGTGTTCTTCAATGACATCCTCAAGGAGTTTCACTTGGTGGTCTCTCCTTAGTGCCTTTCAAACTTAGTGTCTTCTTGGTCGTGAGGCGCCTCATAGAGATCAACCTCCCCATACTCCAAAACCTGATTCATTTTGGTCCCATCGAGTCCGTTGTAAGGAGTCGCCAGATCACTTTTGAGAACAAGAGAGGTGTCCCCTGGCGCTATCCAGACCAGCTGATCTGCCTCGAACCAAAGATTGAGATCAAAATTCCACCGATCGTGCTTGTGCTCTGCGAACTCAATTTCACCCTCGTCGTCCAGCAGTGCGTAACTTTCATGTCTGAACTCCTGATGGGATTCGGTTTGTGGAAACGGTGTCTCTGAATAATAGGCGATGATGAAAACCGTATGGCCCTCGTGCATTTTCAGCTCGGAAACTACCGCTTTAGCTGTTGGATGTTCCAGTAGCCTCGCCACTACATAGGGGCTTGCTGGACCGACCGTGACGCTTTCGCTGCTCTCCTCTGGTTCAGTACCGTGTAAATTAACTGCGCCAAGAAACACCTGAAAGTGGGAGCAGGATTTATGTGCCGGTAAATCCACCGGGCAAGTTGTCCACCACCACGGCCCATCAAAGCCCGCTAGATCAATCGTCACTTGCAGCTCTGAACCACAAATCGGGCAACGGCTAACGGGGATATGATCGAGCAGTTCCATATACTCCATCAGGAGATATTCTTCCTCGGTTTCAAGATTTGTGGCCGCGTCCGGGTCCATGGTGAGGGCGCCGCCACCGTCAAGTGTTTTGGCGATTTCTTTCAACCTGTCGATAATCACTTTTTGCTGTAATGATCTAGCCATGGACTGCCCGCTTCACGTTGCTTTATGTGACTGTTATTTTTTCGCCTTGTCTGCATCAACCTGGGCTTGAATCTTGGACCGCTTCGGCTCCTTCCATTCGGGAGGTATTTCTTGGCCCTTACAGGTGTAGTATTTCTTCAAGTCGTCCTCGTTGTTTATCAGGTACATTTCTCCGTTTGCGTCGAAACAGAGCAGTGGTTCCTCTTTACTCACATCGGGCAGAAGCAGGCTGGGCACGGGTTTCTTGCCTTTGCGACGGGCGTAATCGGCATAGTTAGCCTGGGGGCCGTGTCGAATCATTTCGGTTCGCTTGCCGGTTCCTCTGGTATTTCTGTTTAGGTTGCGCCGGAAATTTTTCTCCTCAGTGCTGCCGTCCCTGATTTTGGCGCCCCCCTTAGAAAACATATCGTGGGCGTCATAGTCGCCTGTGTATACGTCAATTGGGGGCGGGGGTGTAGATGTGATTTGGTCAAAGGGTATATGGGAGTCGGTGGTTTTGACACCTATCAGCTTCTTGTCAGCATCGTAAGCCCCGACTAAGCCACGTAGTCCGAGCCTGTCAATTTTTCCCTGGTGGTCACTGCTAGCCGATGGAAATGTGTTTTTGGATATAGTTTTTTGTGAGACGTCGCAGCCCTTTGCGGGCAAATTTTTTCCAATGTGTTTTGAACTGTGCTCATTGGTAGACCTAAAAGTAACGCTTCGCCCTGTACGTTTACAGGTGGCACTGATCCCCTTTGCGTGCTCTGGCACCATGCCGCAGTCTGTAGCCGCTTTATCTCTGTCGACTACTTTTAAATGTCCCATTCGCTCGCAAGCGGCGTCTTGAGCTTCAGCATCAGGCCCGGCCATTCCCATCATCGGTGGCTGTGCCTCTGCCGGGGATACGGTGTTCGGTGGGTCACTGCCGCAGTTGTTTCCGTGGGGATCTGTGAGTCGACCAACGCCTTTTTTCTCAAACTTAACGTTGAAGGACTGGTTCTTGATATAAGACTTGCCCATGATCTTGTTGGAGACCACACCCATGGCAACCCCCGGTTGGTCGCCATTGCTCATAGAGTAGGCTGAGCCCTTAACCATGACCTTTTGCTTATTGTCCTTTACCTTTTTAGTTGTCTTGAGGGATGCCATGGTAGACATGGCGATGTTGGGATAGGGGATGGGTACCGGCGCGGGCGCTGGTGGAACCGGTGTCTTGCACACATCAGGAAAAGCGGAGGCAATCCCTATACTGGCTTTGTGTTGTGTTGACATTTTGTTGACGACAACAGTCGAGGGCATCAGTTGTGTACTCCCGCGCTCTCCAGCATTATGGCTTCCCTCGCGCCTTCATCCGATGCTCCCCAAACTAGCACCCGCTCGGTTCGAGCATATCTTTTGAACAACGCTGCGCTGCCCCACGCGAGCATAATTGCCCCCATGCTGGCGCCACTGTCACCAATACAATCCGCAGGATTCCAGTGCTCATGGGTCTCCGAATACCACATGCTTTTGGGTTGAGCCATGACCCATTCCATTGCTCGGTAACGCTCACCGTCAAGGTCAGATATCACCAGTGCATGGGAGTCTGCGACCCCTTTTGCAACACCGCGTATAGCATGAGCCAGCGCAACACCGTTATTGGCCTCACCCCAAGCTGAACTTTCTGTAGCTCCTGCTGACGCTGTGACCTTTGCATAAGTGCGTGCACCTCGCTGAACCGCTGCCTGCGGGGTTTCAAGTGCCACAAAGCCTCCGGCCTCCGCTGGAAGATTGCCAGTATGACGAGGATATTCTGGCAGTCTGCCCTTCTGGCGTAGCCAATTCAGGGCTCTGGGCGTGACCCAAGAATCTGCGGCACCCACCAAAGCTATGTCGATGATCCCTTCAGCGAGGGCTACAGCCGCATCCCTGATGCTACCCAAAACAGATGCCCGCCCTGTCTGGATGAGCCGGGCATGAGTCAGATTTAATGTGTCGGGAATGCAATCAAGCAGGTTTTGTTTGACCGCGTCGTCGTATTGGAGATGTCTATTTGCCGGACTTGACCCTGATGTGCCCAAAAATATTCCGATGCGCTGATCCGCGGAAGCCGCGCAGTCGATCAAGCAGTCCTCCAGCGCGGGTTGCATCAGTGCCTTTAGCCGTGGCTGACCCAACAGCCCGTCAGTAAGCACGGATACGCGCGCACCAATAATAGGTTCTTGCTCATTTTCACCGACGGCAATTGATGTGCCAGGTAAGGCTTCCAAGCGAGAGACACCCGCACGCAAAGCCGCTAACGACGGCGCAGCACTAAGTCCCACCGGTGTGACGAGACCTAGGCCTGTGACCGCTAAATCGCCCCTCCAAAGGTGATCAGCTTGGCCGGTCACAATAATCTGGCCTCCACGCTTCTGAACGACTCTGCCTGTCCTTGAATGTTGATCGCTGATTTCCAGGTGCAGTAAACCTGCCGTGCAGAGGTGTCGATATGAATAGACTCAAGATCGGGGTGCGAGAGCTTACCGGTTTTGTGCAGCCTCACGCCGATAGTGGGTGGCGTGGCAGCAAGCTGGAAATCGACCCGTCCCTCTTCCGTCATGCCAAGCAAGGTGATTTGCTCATGGCCAGAAAAGTAATGGCTTGCTGTCAGGGCGGCGGGCGCACACTGTAAAAAACGATCATCAAAATCTTCGGGCAATAAAGGCATGCGTTCTTGCTGCCAGTGGTCGTCGTAAGTCCCTGCATATTGGCGTCGGGCAAGCCACGCTGGCGGGATCGGGCCAAATCCCAAGGCTTTTCCCCCTCGGCGAGCACCTTCAAGAAGCGCTTCGGGATCTTCTATGTTGGGAAGCGGGATCTCATCCAGCGATAATTTCGAGGCAGAAGCCACAAATCCTTTACCGATGGGGTTGTCCTGCAGTGCATCGTGCTTGCTTGGGTTGCTGTTGCTGCTGTCAAACCCGCCGAAACTATTTTCCCAGATGAGGGGCAGAGTCTCAAAGGGCTGGGGATGATTTATCTGGCCAAAACCAAGTCGGTCGCCTTTTACGATAGCTAGGCGGGTGAGATCGCCAACCCTGACTCCCACTTCCATTGAGGTGACAGGACCCTCAGTGCTGACGGCGTCACCAAACACCGTGACACCGGTGGTGGGTCGCGTAGGCAGCAGGTCACTGGCCACCCGTATACTGGTCGTAAGCTCATCTCCCAAATATTCGTCGAAGTGTACGATCGGGGCTTGCACCGCAGCTAGTTGGGTGGTGCCTGGGAAAAAATCATAGGTAGCCTTAATGGCCACTAGCAGAGTCTCGTTGCCCTGTTTATCAAAGATCACGACTCGCTCTATGGCGTAAGGCGTGCTGTTAATGACTTCCATGGGGCGTTTATCTCAGGCTAATTAATGTCGACGTGTCCGCCTTTGATGCGAATGGGCCCCGACGCTCGACTCAACTGAGTTTTACTGCGAGTGGTAATTTTTCCGCTGTCGTCGATAACGATGCTCGATTTGCCGACACGCAGTTCAATGCGCTCGTCGGCTTTTATAACGATGGTATCGGCGGTCAGCGAGACGTCAGTCGCCTCGGCAGTTGTGGGCTCTACAGGGTTGTCACGACTTTCGGTGGGTTGGTAGATGAGGTCGATAGCGATGGGCTGATTTGGGTCATTGTTCTCAAACACCACAAGTGCCTGCTGTCCGAGAAGCGCCTCCTTTGAAAAATCGCCAAGTCGAGCAACCATTTTTCCGGTTACCGTGCGCCCGGCAACGTTTAGAAGCGGTTGGCCGGACTCATCAAAGCCCTCTAGCTGAGCAACCGTTGGGGCCAAATTTTCCAGATTAAAGGGCGATAGCTCATTGATCCGCTGCGGTTTGTTCATTGGCATCACCTATTGTTGAATCTTGGAAGTTACAGTATATGGGCATTTGGCGGGGGTCGCTATGCCGCTGAGGCGCTCTTTTACGTCTGTGATTGTCTGGTTTTTGACCATTCAGGGGCTTTGGCGAGTCTAAATTGAGAACTGAGGCTCAGTAGGACTATTCACAGTGGTGAATTTATATAAAGGTAAACGTTGACAAGGGCAGCCCACATCCCGAGAATATGCGCCCTTCCGGAGGGGTTCCCGAGTGGCCAAAGGGATCAGACTGTAAATCTGACGCGAAAGCTTCGGTGGTTCGAATCCA
>Ga0206125_10000853_pt1 | contig 38026 bp, 32 predicted proteins | sample Helgoland_Spring_4_FD_148598 | JGI IMG/M metagenome (GOLD analysis project Ga0206125, IMG submission 148598) | Pelagic subsurface seawater microbial communities from Kabeltonne, Helgoland, North Sea - Helgoland_Spring_Bloom_20160331_1 | ecosystem: Environmental > Aquatic > Marine > Epipelagic ... | reverse complement strand
GGTACGTGCAATATCGAGTGCTTTTCCGCAATTGTTTCGTTTCATTAAGCTAATTAATTCTGCAGGAACTTTATGGTCATCAAATAAACGCCCCATACGTAAACATCCTTGAAGGCCAAGGGATATTTCAGTTTGCATATCGGCTAGTTTTTTCTGAATAAGCTGTGTTTGTGCTAAAGGCCGGCCAAATTGTTTTCGATCAAGCGAATATTGTCTTGCTGCATGCCAACAAAACTCTGCAGCACCCATTGTTCCCCAAGCAATTCCATAACGAGCACGATTCAAACATCCAAATGGACCAGCTAAACCAGAGATATTAGGAAGGATATTTTCTTCTGGAACAAAAACCTCATCCATTTGAATCATGCCAGTCGTTGAGGCGCGTAGAGAAAATTTACCTTCAATCTTTGGGGATTCTAACCCCTTCATCCCACGCTCTAAAATAAACCCTTTGATTTTATTATCATGTGCATCTGATTTTGCCCAAATTATGAAGACATCCGCAATTGGTGAGTTTGTAATCCAGTTTTTTGCACCTGAAATTAAATATCCACCATCAACTTGTTTTGCTCGCGTTAACATTCCTCCTGGATCAGAGCCATGGTCTGGTTCTGTTAGGCCAAAACATCCAACCAGATTGCCAGATGCTAATTTAGGAAGATATTTATTTCGTTGCTCATCATCCCCGTATGCAAAAATTGGATGCATTACTAATGATGACTGAACTGACATGGCAGAGCGGTACCCACTGTCAACGCGCTCTACTTCTCGAGCCACTAAGCCGTATGATGTATAGTTTGCACCAACGCCACCATATTCTTCAGGTATTGTTGAACCAAGCAAACCTAATTCACCCATTTCATTCATGATTTCTTTGTGAAATACTTCATGGCGGTTAGCCTCAACAATTCTTGGCATTAACTTATTTTGGCAATAAGCTTTTGCGGTATCTCGTATCATGCGTTCTTCTGCAGTAAGCTGATCTTCCAATAAGAAAGGGTCTTCCCAATTGAAGTTAGCGGGTTTTGATCTTGCCAAAAGCGGTGTGTTTGAACTCATGTTATATTCTCGTATTTTATTTATATTGGTAGTTTTAATCAAAATTGGCAATACGGCAATTCTTCTGTAATATATTTTTTAAAGAGCTAAATGTAATTTGAAAAAATTTATAAACAACTACAATGGAAAATTAATATGAGAGTTCTCGTAACAGGCGGTGGTGGTTATATTGGTAGTCATACATGTGTTGAGCTTTTAAAAGCTGGTCATGAAGTTTTTGTAATAGACAACCTCTCAAATGGACATGAGGCTGCGCTTGATCGTATTCGACTTATAACCAATTGTGAGTTGCAATTTGTAAAGGCAGATATTCGAGATGCAAATGCATTGGATGAGATTTTCTATACCTTTAAACCAGAAGCAGTTATTCACTTTGCGGGCTTGAAAGCTGTCGGTGAGAGTGTTGCAAACCCATTGAAATATTATGATGTAAACGTTGGTGGTTCTGTTTCTTTGCTTACGGCTATGTCCAAAGCAGGCTGTAATAACATTGTTTTTTCATCATCAGCTACAGTTTATGGTAAACCGAAATATTTACCATATGATGAAGAGCACCCAACTAATCCTGTGAATCCATATGGGCGCACAAAGTTGATAATTGAGAATATTATCAGTGATTGGACAAAAGTAGACTTAAAACGAAAGGGAACTGTTCTCAGATATTTCAATCCTGTGGGAGCTCATGAGACTGGTCAAATTGGGGAAGAGCCAATTGGAATTCCAAATAATTTAATGCCGTATATCGCTCAAGTAGCTGATGGTCGCCGTGAACATTTAAATATTTTTGGTAATGACTATGAGACTGCAGATGGAACTGGAGCAAGAGATTATGTTCATGTCGTAGATTTAGCTCTGGCGCATGTAGGTGCTTTAAATAAAAATAATCTCGATAGATTTGAAGTACTAAATATTGGAGCTGGGAAAAGTACGACTGTTCTTGAATTGGTGAGTAAATTCGAAGAGATATCTGGTGTTACAATTAATTTTAAATATTTACCACGTCGAGACGGTGACCTTGCTGCCTTTTGGGCGGATTCCTCTATAGCTTTTAAAAAAATGAACTGGCAACCAAAAAGAGACATAAATAAGATGTGTGACGATACTTGGCGATGGCATAAACACAATCCGACTGGTTATCGGGGAGAATAATTAAATTTTAGTAAAATATTTCAATTTGATGGCTGAAGTGCATTAGAAGGAGTTTGTATTTTTGTCTTCCTGCCCATTAAATCCATTAAAACCCATATGCGATCTTTAGATTCATATTTCTCAACTGTAGCAATAAAATTTGCAAACGGCCCCTCTAAGACTTCTACTTTATCGCCTTTTTTCATTTTTACGATTGGTATTAATTTTCCTGATGAATCGTATCGTTTCATCAATTGATCAACAAATGTGGAGGGAATTGATTTAAGTGATGAATTAAAAGTAATTAGGCGTGATACACCGTATGTATTATTTATTTTATGCCAATCGGTTTCTGCTCTCTCAAATTTGATAAACATGTAACCTGGAAATAGAGGTTTAGTAGCACTTATAAATCGAGATAATTTTCGTGAAGTGGTATCATGTAAGGGTAAAAATGTTTCGAAGCCTTGGCGAGTTAAATTTTTTGTAGCTTGATGGTATGAATTTGCCTTAAATTGTAAAATAAACCATTCTTTTGACATTCAAAATAACCCCAACTGCAAGTGAAAATTTAATAAATATTTATTATACTTATTGTCAATAGATTGATATGCTAATTTCTTTAATTACAAATATTTAATTATTTACAATATCAAAAAGATACTTATGTTGTTGACAAAAATACTTCAGTAGCGCATGTTTTTTTTTATTATAACAAGAACAAAAAAATTAATTATTGCATTAAATATTCAAAGTTTTGTAGCAAAGCTTTGTGCGGTAGCAATGTTTGACTATTGTGATAAGGAGTGTCAGAGAGATGCAAAGTTTGGTGTGTTCCAAATAATAATAAAAAACCTAGAAACGACCACGCGAAAACTTATTTAAAATTTGGAATTTCTAAGGGCCTTGCTAACCATCTCTGGTTGAAAAGGGTTTGTTAATATTTTAAATTTCAGTTTCAACTAATACATAGACTATAGTATATAACTTTCAAGTATCTTCGAAAAATATAAGATTAAGAGCAAACAGACACATGTCAAATGATTATTTATAGTAACTGACACTCCTTGAATTGATCATGACATAAAAATTTCGATATTGCAGAAATTTAAATCCTAAGTATTATAATAATTTATACCAACTTAAATCTTGCAAACTGATCTAGATTTATTAATAATTTATTTATCAGAAAGACATCATATTTTAAGTACATTTAGTCTTAAAGTGAACTTAATTGGAATTGGCTGATCTCTGAACAGATATTGTGGCTAAAAATAAAGTTTAGAAAGTATATAACGAAATAATATGGTATTGACATCTTCAGATAAACGCATGGAGAATTTCCATTGAAAAAAATTGCTGTAATTGGTCTGGGTTACGTAGGTTTACCGTTGGCTGTAGAATTTGGAAAACATCGTGAGGTTGTAGGCTTTGATATAGATAGGTCGCGGATTGAAAATTTAAAGCTAAATAGGGACGTCACAAAGGAAATTTCTTCTGATGAAATGTCAGCTGCAACCCAACTTACATTTTCCAGTGATGTTGAGGCGATAAGAAATGCTGATATATATATAGTTACGGTACCCACACCAATTGATAGTGCAAAAAGGCCAGATCTTTCTTATTTAAAATCAGCCAGCGCAACAGTTGGATCTCTATTAATAAAGGGTGACATTGTTATATTCGAGTCCACAGTATACCCAGGCGCCACAGAAGAGATTTGTGTCCCTATTCTCGAAGGTAAAAGTGGATTGATTTTAAATGAAGGGTTTTTTTGCGGATATAGTCCTGAACGAATTAATCCAGGCGATAAAGTTAACACGCTTACGAAGATTAGAAAAATTATCAGTGGAAGCAATGATAAAACCACTGATGAGATAGAGGTTCTGTATAAATCAATCATAAATGCTGGAATCTGGAGAGCGTCTTCCATTAAAGTTGCTGAGGCTGCCAAAGTAATAGAGAATTCACAACGAGATCTTAATATAGCATTCATTAATGAACTTGCTGTTATTCTAAATCGTCTAGATATTGATACTACAGAGGTGTTGGAAGCAGCAGGATCAAAATGGAATTTTCTACCTTTCCGGCCAGGAATGGTTGGAGGGCATTGCATAGGTGTTGATCCTTACTACCTCACTCATAAAGCGGAGGAGGTTGGATATAACCCTCAAGTCATATTGGCTGGCAGGCGGATTAATGATGGTATGGCTCGCTATGCAGCAAAATCAATTATTAAGAAAATGGTACAAAATCAGTGTGACTTACCAAACTCAAGAATTGGTGTTTTAGGTCTAACATTCAAAGAAAACTGTCCAGATATTCGAAATAGTAAAATTGTAGATTTAATAAATGAGCTCAAAAGCTGGGGTGCGAAAGTCAGTGTTGTGGACCCTTGGGCTGATGCTAAAGAAGTTAAGGCAGAATATAATATTTCACTTGTGAACATGGATAACTTGATTGACTTAGATGCACTAGTTGTTGCGGTAGGGCATAATGAATTTAGAGACATGTCAATTAAGGGTTTGAAGAGCCTATGTAGAAGAAAAAAAGTAGTTTTTGCAGATTTAAAAGCCATATATAACAAAGATCTGCTCATATCTCAAGGTTTTGAGGTATTTAGATTATGAGGATACCATGAAATTTAAAAATTATCCAGAGATCACCGGACGCAAGCTTAGAATTGCTGTAGTTGGTTGTGGGCGAATTTCAAAAAATCATTTTGAATCAATTAGACACCATGAAGAGAATTTTGAATTAAATGCTGTATGTGATATCGATCAAGCTGTTGTAACGGCTGCGTCAGGTCAATACGGCGTTCGAGGTTATACTGACTTACAAGAAATGCTTGAAAAAGAGATGCTTGATTTGGTTGTGCTTTGCACACCAAGTGGGCTGCACTCATTACAGACATGCATAGTGTCCCAATATGGGGTAAATGTTATAACAGAAAAACCAATGGCCACACGTTATGAAGATGGGGTTGCTATGGTGAAGTGTTGTGATGATGCTGGTGTCCGGCTTTTTGTTGTAAAGCAAAACCGCAACAATGCTACACTTAAACTTTTAAAGCGGGCAGTTCAGGAAAACCGCTTTGGTAACATAAAAATGGTTCATCTGAATGTTTTCTGGACCCGTCCACAGGATTATTATGACCTTGGAAATGGATGGCGTGGAACTTGGGAGTTTGATGGTGGTGCGTTTATGAATCAGGCGAGCCATTATATTGACTTGTTAGAATGGCTTATAGGTCCGGTAGAGCGTATTCAAGCAATGACGAGCACAACTCGTGAAATTGAGGTGGAAGATACTGGCGTATTAAATATTAAGTGGCGTAATGGAGCACTCGGCTCTATGGCAGTAACAATGCTGACCTATCCTAAAAATCTTGAGGGGAGCATTACAATTCTCGGTGAAACTGGATCGGCAAAAATTGGGGGCCTAGCTGTCAATGAAATTCAAACTTGGGAATTTGCTGACAAAAGAGATTACGATTTGGAAGTTTCGTCTGCAAATTATACTACCACTTCAGTTTATGGCTTTGGGCACCCCTTGTATTATGAAAACATTATACAAGTTATGCGTGGTATTGCTGAGCCTAACACTGATGGTAGGGAAGGACTCAAGTCTTTGGAACTTCTTATAGCAGCATATATGGCGGCAAGAGATGGGACAACAGTAGGCCTACCGCTCCATTTCTAATTTAAAGGTATTACTTGAATGATAGCAGTATTTGCGTATGCATTTCCACATAGGAAAACTCACGATTTTTTATGTGAACTAATGCTTTCAGGGCATAAGGATGTGATTGTCATAGCAGCTCCATTTAAAGTAATTGCTGAAGTGGATAAAGCTTGCTACTTAAGGAATGCTTCAAAAAATGCTGCGCCAATTAGTGCAAAAAATATTTGCTCGGAGTTCAATTACCAATACTTTGAAACTGCACACGATAACATAGACTTAATTTCGAAACTTGTTGTTGATCAGAATATTAAGCTAGGAATAATTTCAGGTGCTAGAATTATCAAGCAAAAAATAATAGATTTATTCGAAGAAGGTATTGTAAATTTCCATCCTGGAAAAATTCCAGAAACTTCCGGACTAGATGCATTTTTTTACAGTATTAAAAATAATGTTGAGGTCGGAGTTACCACTCATCTGATAGACCCACGAGTTGATGCCGGTAAGTTTTTGGCATTTGATGTTGTGAATATAAAGCATGATGACACCCCCGAAGACGTTCAATTTAATAATTATGCCATGCAGATAACTGCCTTAAGGAAATTTTTAAACACAAGTAAAAATAATTATTTAAACCCTTTAGAAATAAGTAATTATAAAAAAAATATTCCCATGAAGCCTAAAGAAAAATTGAAGCAATTAGATAAATTTTTGAGATGGAAAAAAGAACAAATTTTTAACCAGTATGGCCATGAATTACTAAAAAAATGTACAAATGGTGAGTTGAAAGCGGCCATGAATATTACAAGTCAAGCACCAGGTATTCTCGAGTTTAAAAATGAAAAAGGTTGGACGCCTCTAATAGTCGCAGCATTTAACCAGCATAAAGATCTTGTTGAAGCTTTTTTGAGAGCGGGTGCCAACCCAAATGTTGCTAATATTAATGGGACAACCCCCCTTATGTTTGCAAAAACAGCATTGATGAAAGAGAAGCAACCGAGTACAGAATTACTCGAACTGTTAATAGCATATGGAGCAAATATTAACTATTGTGATAAATTTGGGAAAAATATTCATGATTATGTAGTTAATCATGAATATTTAAAAATTTTTTTTATAGAAATGGAATCTGCTTGAGCGCGTCTCTTTAAAAAACTCTCACAAAACTATTTTAAAAAGATTATAAAAGCATATCATAAAAATATATATTATCTTACTTCTAAATAAGAATGACATGCTCACTTGTTATTATAAATTTCATAGGTAAAATTTAATGATTATTAAAATTTTGACATATATTGATTGAATTAAATTTTTTAGAATTATTGTTGGGTGCCTTCAGGATGTATCATTTCGTTTTTAATGCCTTCGAATTAAATATGAAATATGTTTATATTGCGTTTAGCGTAGATTTCTTATTTTTAAAAAAATATTCATACATGGAGTATACTATTAATGATCATACCATTCATTGATCTAAAAAAACAATATAATGAACTTAAGTATTCAATAAATAAGAATATTGAAAATGTATTGGAAAATGGCAGGTTTATTATGGGGCCAGAGGTTGAAGATTTGGAGGCTAAACTCTCCAAATACACTGGCAGTAAACACTGCATTACTGTAGCAAGTGGAACTGAAGCGTTACTAATTACTTTGATGGCACTGGGTATTAAGCCTGGGGATGAGATAATAACCACCCCATTTACCTTTGTTTCAACTGCTGAAGTAATAGTGCTTCTTGGCGCCAAACCAATATTTGTGGATATTGAGCCTGATACCTGCAATATAGATGTCAAGTTGATTGAGGAAAAGATAACAGAAAAAACAAAGGCAATCATGCCGGTTAGTTTGTATGGTCAACCAGCGGATATGGAAGAAATCAATGCTATAGCTGAATTTCATGGAAAAATACCTGTGATAGAAGATGCGGCACAAAGCTTTGGAGCAACTTATAAAGGTAAAAAAAGTTGTAATCTTTCAACCGTGGGCTGCACTAGTTTTTTCCCTAGCAAGCCTCTCGGTTGTTATGGTGATGGCGGCGCGATTTTTACTAATGATGACATAATAGCAAAAGCTTGCAGTGAAATTCGTATTCACGGCCAGAGTAAACGATATCATCACACGCGTATTGGAGTGGGTGGGCGAATGGATACAATCCAGTGTGCAATTGTTCTCGCGAAATTGGAAAGATTTGATTGGGAGGTTCAACAGCGGGCAGACGTTGGAAAAAGATACAATCAAATGTTAGACAATTCTTGCATTAGGCGTGTTGTTCAGCGAGAGGATCGTCAGAGCGTCTTTGCTCAATATACCTTAATGGTGCCTGACAGAGCCAAAATACAAGAAAAGTTAATGGATAAAGCTATTCCTACTGCTATCCACTATCCTACACCACTTAATGAACAGCCAGCTTACAAGGACTTTTGTTGTTCAGATTGCACCCCTATTGCGAGTCAGACGGCTAGAAAAGTAATGAGCCTTCCTATGGGGCCAGATCTGAAATTAGAAGATCAAGACTACATAGTGGCTGAATTGGTTAATCAAATCTCATGAAAGTCTTAACAATTTTAGGTGCAAGGCCGCAATTTATTAAAGCGGCTACTGTAAGTCGAGTCATTGAGGAAACGGATGATTTGAGGGAAATCATAGTGCATACTGGGCAGCACTATGATCATAATATGTCAGATATATTTTTTTCACAATTAAAGATTCCAAAGCCGCAAATTAATCTTAAAATTGCAAATTTTTCACATGGTGCGATGACAGGCAGAATGATGGAAAAAATAGAAAATGTAATCATTGATCAGAAACCTGATTGTGTCCTTGTATATGGTGACACAAATTCTACTTTGGCTGGTGCCCTCAGCGCCGCTAAGATGCATATTCCTGTTGCTCATGTTGAGGCAGGTTTGAGGTCACAAAATTTAGCGATGCCCGAAGAAATTAATAGGGCACTTACCGACAGGATCTCAAGTATTTTATTTTGTACGTCGAAATTGGCTAAATCTAATCTCCACTTAGAAGGTTATCCATTTACAGATACTAGGGGTCATAAACAAAAGATAATTGATGTGGGTGATGTGATGTATGATGCTTCAATATATTATAAAAACCAAGCTATAAATAAAGTAAATTTAACTGACTGGAACATTACTAAAAAAAAATATATTTTATGCACATTACATCGCGCAGAAAATACTGATAATATTCAACGCTTAAAATCTATTTTATCTGCTTTAAAGGAAATTAGTTTAAAAGTTCCAATTATATTACCCTTGCATCCAAGAACAAAAAAAATAATAGATGAACTTGAAATAAATAATTTGTCTAATTATTTAAATATCATTGATCCTTTACCCTATTTAGAAATGCAATGTCTATTAATGGGTTCAAAAATACTAATAACAGATTCTGGTGGTTTGCAGAAAGAAGCATATTTTCATGAAGTGCCCTGTATTACATTACGCGAGGAAACGGAATGGATGGAAACAGTCACTTCTGGGTGGAACCAGCTTGTGGGAGCAAACAAAAATAAAATTGTGGCAGCAGTCCAAAAATTTAAACGTCCGCTTTCAAAAATTGAGGAAATTTATGGTGATGGCACTGCAGCATTTAAAATAGTTGAATTTATAAAAGGTATCAAATGATTATAATTTTATTGCCAGCCTATAATGAAGAGCGTTCATTAATTAGTCTTATGCCAAAACTTCATGCACAATTAAAAGATATTCCTGAGGGTTATAAAATTATTGCTTGTAATGATGGTAGCAGCGATGGGACGCAGACATTTTTGGAAAATTTTTCTAAAGAAATGCCAATTGAGATCATTCAGCATCAAATAAACAGGGGTTTAGGGGAAACATCCCGGGATTTGTTTGAACATGCCAACATGATAAGTAAACCTGGTGATGTGATTGTCAGGCTTGATTGTGATGATACACATGAACCAACATACATACTAAAGATTGTTGAAAAAGTCCGCTCTGGTGCTGATGTAGTAATAGCTTCTCGCTTTGCTTCAGGTGGAGCTCAAGAGGGAGTAAGCAAGTATCGAAGTTTTATCAGTCTAGGTGCAAATTTGTTCATGAAAATATTTTTTCCTATTAAAGGTGTGCGTGAGTATTCAAATGGGTTTCGAGGTTATAAATCGGAAATTATTAAGGAGGCACTTTCTATCTTTGGAAATGACTTTATTCAGCTCAAGGGTTTGGGATTTACTTGTACTCTGGAAAAACTTGTGAAGCTAAAATTAATTGGAGCAAAATTTGACGAAGTACCATTTATACTTCGATATGACCAGAAAAAGAGCTCAAGTAAAATGGTAACTAGTATAACGACATTGGGGTATGTTGTTATGACTTTACTTTATTATTGGCCATGGAGTGGCTGGCGAACAAAATATTTAAAAAGCTATTATAAGCGAGGTAAATAAGATGTGTGGGTTCGCGTGCATTCTTTCAAGCCAAAAAGATCTTTTACCGCGTATGCCTGTAATGCAGGAAATGCTTGACAGAATTTATCATCGTGGACCAGATGGAGAAGGGTTTCACCAGGTTAGTGGACAAGGAATTTTTGGTCATAGGCGATTAGCAATTATTGATCTAGAACATGGTACTCAACCTTTGAATTCACAAGATGGCCGATATACACTGGTCTTTAATGGTGAGATTTATAATTACCTTGAGATAAGCCAAAAACTCAGGAAAAAAGGAGTAGTATTTAAAACAAACTCGGACAGTGAAGTATTATTGCATTTTTTAATTTTATATGGTTCCAAAGCATTAAATGAATTAAATGGTATGTTTGCTTTTGTGTTTCATGATAGACAGGAAAACCGTTGGATAGCATCCCGTGACCATTTTGGCATAAAACCGTTATATTTTGCACAGGCAGCTGGCGAAATAGTTTTTGCGTCTGAGATCAAATCGATACTTGCGCATCCAGAAATTAAAGCAAACCAAGATCAAAAAAGTCTTAAGCAGTACATGGCTTTTCAGTTTTGTTTAGGCAATAGGACACTTTTTTCTGGTATCTATAAAGTTTCTCCTGGACACTATTTAACTGGTTACGGCTCAACTATTGAAACAAACACCCAATATTGGGCACCAAATTATGAAATTGATTATGACCATAGTGAAAGATGGTTTGAAGAAAGGGTAAGTGATTTATTACAAGATAGCGTTAATTTACAAATGCGCGCTGATGTTCCGATTGGATCATATTTATCTGGTGGACTCGATTCCAGTTTAATTAGTGCACTTGCTTCAAATCACTTAGAAACACCTCTTCCTATGTTCCACGGTCGTTTTTTGGAAGGCCAAGAATATGACGAGTCACGATATGCAAAAATACTTGTGGAGCATGCAAAGGGAATTTATAATGAAACAATACCTACTGCGTCTGATTTTATAAATGACTTACCTGATTTGATTTACGCATTGGATGAACCTATTGCAGGTCCAGGAGTATTCCCACAATTTGCTACTAGCAAAATGGCCGCTAAACAAGTAAAAGTTGTACTTGGAGGGCAAGGCGGTGATGAAATTTTTGCTGGTTATGCAAGATACCTTGTTGCTTATCTAGAGCAGGCTCTAAAGGGAGCTGTCATTGGCTCTAGTGAGGAGGGAAATCATCTTGTGACCCTACAGAGCATTATCCCAAACTTGTCTATTTTAAAGCAATATTCACCATTGATGAGCTCGTTTTGGAGTAAAGGGCTTTTTGAAAACATGGATAAACGCTATTTCCATATGATTAATCGGGGTGGAGGGATGAAACACTTGTTAGACGAAGACTTTAATAGTTCTGATAATCAAACTACTTTGTTTGATGATTTCCAGTCGATTTTTAATGAACCCAATACTACTTCATACATAAATAAAATGACGAACTTCGATCAAAAAACTTTATTACCTGCGTTGTTACAAATAGAAGATCGCGTAAGTATGGCAGTATCAGTAGAGTCGCGGGTACCGTTTCTTGATAGGCGACTTGTCGAATTGATGGCATCTTTACCACCACCCATGAAATTCCAAGGTGGTAAAACAAAAAATATTTTAAAAAAATCAATGGGTAAATTTCTTCCTAAAAAAATAGTTAATCGAAAAGATAAAATGGGATTTCCAGTTCCTTTGAATGACTGGATGGTTCGTGGAAAAGTTCGAGAGTTTGTTCATGATACGCTTTTATCAAAATCTAGTCTTGAACGTGGTATATATAAGAAGGAGGCTTTACACGAGATACTTAAAAGTCATGGAACAGGGGGTCGACAACTTTGGGGGGCTTTAAGTTTAGAATTATGGCACCAGAAATTTATTGATGCCAGTTGAAATTTTTAAAATACCAGATAACTCGGTTATAACGAAACACGTAATAGATTCATTAGATCGTTATTGGCCTGAACAAAGTACTTTAATAGAAAGCCTGCCTATAGTCAGGCTTCATGCCTCTGTTGAAATTAAAGTTCCTTTGAAGTTATGTGAAATAAATTTGCCTATCTGGGCTAAAACTTGGGGGGTAAACGGTGTTTTATTGGTTCCAGAGGAATTATTACCTATTAATAATTCTGGTTCCAACAAAAATTTATGGAAGGAAGTGGACTGGTTTTTGGTAATTTTTTTAATGTTGGAGGCATGGCATGAAAGAGTTTGGGAAGCTCAATATGGGCCGATACATTCTTATAGCTTTAGACTAAAAAAATGGGACAAGCGTTTTTGGGAAAGGGCTTGGGTAAATAGGATAGCTCTTTTTTTAAGAGAATGGGCTGCAAAAGAAAATCAATGCTTACCAAGTACCCTTTTTGGAGAACTACCCAATAGCAACATCATTTTAACTCATGATGTTGATGCCATAAATAAAACTTTAGCCATAAGATTAAAGCAAGGTTTGTTTACAGGTTTCAATGCTGTTCGAAATTTAATTGCTGGGAATATCGTTTATGCCGTTAAAGGTTTTCGAAAAACATTAAAGATGTTTTTCAGTCAAGAAAACTGGTGGACATTCGAAGATCTTCTCAAATTAGAAACAGATCGAGGTATAAAAAGCATTTTTTATTTCCATTCGAATCCTCAACCAAAAACATTTAAAAGTTGGCTTTTTGATCCTGGTTACTCGATTAATGATAATAGATTAAAAAAACTTTTCATAGAACTTAAAAAAAAGAATAACAAAATTGGCCTACACCCTAGTTTTGACAGTTGGGATGATGAAACGTCCATACATAATCAAAAAAAATCGTTAGAAAAATCTGCTGGTATAAAAGTATTAGGATGTAGGCAACACTGGCTTCGTTTTAGTTGGGAAAAAACTTGGGCTGCTCAAGAATATGCAGGTCTAGTTTATGATACAACTCTCATGTTTAATGATCAACCAGGTTTCAGAAATGCTAGTGCATTAAGCTGGGCGCCTTGGAACAAAACCTCTCAGAAAGTGCATACATTAACGGCTTTAAACACAGTTCTGATGGACTCTCACTTTTATGACTATCAACAACTCTCAGATCAACAACGGACGGATCAATTGAATTGGTGGATGAAAGAATGCCACGCTGTTCATGGGAAAGCTGCTGTTCTTTGGCACTCTCATACATTAACACAAGATTATGCTTGGAGAAACGGGTTTATATCTCTGTTAGATATTATTAAAAATTTATGTAAATGTTCTCAATAACGAATAATCACCGAGGATTAATCATCACCAATTGGAAAGAAAATGCAAGAAATTAGCAAAAACCCTTATCTGGATGAATTAAAACTAGCATTGCCTCGAATACTTTCGCTAATTGATAGAGATGAAACTAGTGCTAGTTATGGAAATTGTGATCGCTATCATTGGGCGTGGGGCCTTATAGACTTCTCCAATGCTACATTTCAAGGAGTAACGCATGGTATGGCTAGGCTTTGGGCTGATGGCCTTTGGCCTTACCAAACAAATGAAAAGATTTTTATTAGCCGTATTAACAGTATATTTTTAGCAACAAAAGCTATAACAAGAAGAGACGGTAGTTTAGAAGAAGCTTTCCCTAATGAAGGGTCTTATTGTGTAACGGCACTTGTAGCATTTGATTTACTCTGTACTGTGGATCTCTTGAAAAGTATAATAAACGATCGCGTATTAAAGAGTTGGTTGAATATTATTAATCCTTTGATTGGTTTTCTTATAAAAAACTCTGAGACACATGCTATAATTTCTAATCATTTGGCCACTGCTATAGCGGCCTTGGTTCGCTGGCACCAAGTTGCAAATGATGAAGACGCACTATTAAAGGCAGAGCTTTTATTAAAATTAATTTTCAAACATCAATCAGCAGATGGTTGGTTTAAGGAATACGAGGGAGCGGATCCAGGTTATCAAAGCCTATGTGTTTACTATCTTTCTGATGTCTATATACAAAAACCTGACTGGGATATGCTAGAACCACTTCGTAAATCGTTTAAGTTCTTGTGGTATTTTGCACATCCAGATGGATCATTTGGTGGGCTGTATGGAAGTCGTTGTACACGTTTTTATTACCCGTGTGGTGTTTTAACATTGGCAAATGAAATACCAGAAGCAGCGGCACTTGCCAGCTTTATGGAAGAGGCAATCATTTCTAAACGTGTTGTGACACTTGCATCAATCGATGAGCCAAACTTGATACCCATGTTTAATAGTTATGCTTGGGCGGCTTCAATATGCTCGCATAATATAATTTCTACTGTTAAAGAAAAAATACCTGCATTAAGTATCACACCATTCCAAAAATTTTTTCCTTGTTCGGGATTATTTATAGATCGTGGCGCTTTTCATTATAGTATAGTTGCTACAAAAAAAGGTGGTGTGGTTTATCATTTTGTAAATCAGCAGTTAAATGCTTTAAATGCTGGTGTTGTAGTTCAAAACTCTTTTGGTGATTATGGAAGTAGCCAAGCACACAATGAATTTGATTTTGCTGGATGTTATAATAATAAAATTACAGTTAAAGGGCCGATAATAAGAATGCCAAAAGATATTCCTAGACCGCTGCAGTTCATAATTTTGAGACTTCTATCTATAACAATTTTCCATGTGCCAATATTGAGGGAGTGGATTAAGCGCCAACTGGTAAAATATCTGATTACGAAGAAAAAGTATTGGCCATGTAATAATACGAGAACAGTGGTTTTGGGTAGCGATTTAAAAATAGTAGACGAATTACAACTTGCTACTGGATACAAACATGCAAAGCACATAAAATATTTTGTTCCAATACACATGGCGAGTCAAGGTTACTGGCAGATACAGGACGAGTTAGATAAATGATACCAAGATTTAAACCTAGAATTGATTGGCAAGAACTTAAAGTATTATTCACTCATAACAAATTTGCAGTTGAAAAGTTTGAAAAAGCTTTTGCTAAGAAATTTCATGCTGTGGATGCTGTTGCTTTTCCATATGGTAGGTCGGCTCAGTGGGCTTTTATTAACGCAGTTGGATTAAAGGATATAGATATCATAATGCCCGCATATACTTGTTCAGTAGTAGCTCACGCTATTGTTTTGAGTGGTAATAATCCGAAGTTTATTGATATTAACCTCCATGATTTTAATATGGATTTAGAAAAAGCAGAATCTGCTATAAACCCAAATACGCGCGCCATTATTGCAACTCATACATTTGGATACCCTCAAGATTTAGATCGACTCGAAGCGATGGTAAAGCGAGCTGAAATTCGTTATGGCCATAAAATTTGGCTTATTCAAGATTGTTGCCATGCGTTTGGTGCGGAATGGAAAGGAAAAAGTATTGGTTCGTCTGGTGATGTAGCCGTTTATGCGCTTAATATAAGTAAGCTTATGACTAGTATATTTGGAGGTATGTTAACTTTCCAAGACCAACAATTGGCGGATAAAGTTCGTTTATGGCGTGATGAAAATTTTAAATCTGCTGGTTGGTTAAAGTCTATTAAGCGACGCATTTATACTTTGGCGGTATACATAGCATTTAATGAAAAAATTTATGGTATTACTTGGTGGTTGCAAACTAATACAAAGATTTTGAATCGGTTTACAAAATTGTATCATCTTGATGAAAAAATAATTTTCCCGCCTGACTATTTGAGTAAAATGCATAATGTTGAAGCGGCTGTGGGGCTAAAGCAATTAAAAAAATATGATGATATAATCCAGCAAAGACGTGATAAAGTGAACTTTTACAACAAAGAACTTGTACGCCATAAAGATTGGGTTTTACCCCCAATTGTTAACGGGGCTACCTACTCTCATTATACTGTTAGGGTTCAAAATCGTGACGAAGTAATAAATAAATATGCATTAAAAGGTGTGCAATTAGGCGAACTTATTCAATATTCTATTCCCAGTTTGAAATGTTACAGAAAGTTGGATGGTATCAACTATCCGAATGCACACCAGGCAAGTTTAGAAACAATAAACTTTCCATTGTAATATTAAATTAATGAATCTTAAAATAAAGAACGTATCGATTTAATACCATTTGTACATAAAGGCATTGTAATAAATGAAAATATTATTTCAAAAATTACTTAAAGACTCGATGATCTATGGGCTTGGAAGTCTAGTTTCAAAGTCTATAAGCTTCCTTGTTTTACCAATATATACACGCCTCCTTTTGCCTGCAGAGTATGGCTATCTAGAGTCTTTATTAATATTGGGCAATTTGCTTGCTGCATTTATTATAATGGGAATGGATTCTGCACTTACAACGTTTTATTATAAACACAAAATGGATGGCGCATCCACTCAGTCAGAAATTATATCTGCTGTATTACAATGGCGAATTTTATCTGGCCTGCTTCTGCTGCTTATAGTTATATTAAGTAGTACAGTGATAAATGAAAAAGTATTTTCTACGGGGTTGACACCTATTACAATCTCAATTGCTTTCATTGGAACTTTTTTTACACAAATTCTTAGTCAATGCGCTGAAGTAATGAGACTTATGTTTCGGCCATTTAAATACTTAAGTATCATGCTTGGACAATCGATAGGTGCAGCATTATTTTCAATCTTATTTATCTATAAATTTGAAATGGGCCTACAAGGATATTTTATGGGGGTCTTGTTGGCAGGTATAATTATTAGTTTATTTGGTCTTTATACGCTGAAGACATTTTTAAATTTTTCTCGATTATATTTTAACTGGTGGTTAAAACTTTTAAAATTTGGGCTTCCGTTATTGCCTGCAGGGTTATCTGTTTATATTATGTCAACGGCAGATCGCTGGTTTATTCTTCACTTTCACGGTCCTGAAATTTTAGGATACTTTGCTGTCGCGGCAAAATTTTCTATGATAATTACTTTAATAGTTGAGGCATTTCGAACAGCATGGTGGCCACATGCAATGGATTGCCTTTATGATAAAAATTTACATGGTGTTTTCGATAGAGTTTCACGTGTTTATCTTACAGTTGGAGTTTTATTAATTCTATTTCTTAGCTTTATATCTTCTAGTTTGATTAGTCTTGTGGCTGGTCAAAAATATATTATTTCTTCGGGAGTAGTAGGGATACTTGCTTGGCAACCATTGTTTTATGGATACTATCTAATTTGTTCAGTAGGTATTTGGAAAAGTGAAAAGACATATTATAGTTTGATTATAGCAACTTTGGCTGCGGTTTTAGGTATTTTTCTTAATTATATTTTAGTTCCAAAGTATAGTTTGAATGGTGCTGCGATTGCTACTGCAATTACATATTTTTTATGGATAGTTGTTACATTTAAAGTAAGCGATAAATTACTCGATTTAAATATTGATAAAGCTATTTTCTTTATATTGGTTATTGTCGGTTTTTTTTCTGTATGTTTAATTTCATTTCATCCATTTGGCGCTGATAAATCGGTTGATTTAACTATTTTGCTTGTTGCTAGTATGATTGTGTCATTATATGGCTTTTTAAAACCAAAATTTTTGAATGTGAAAGATTAGATGAATAAAATAATTCACAAGGTAAATTTTATCATTTTAAATACCTTCAGTTATTTTCTTTTAGGATTAAATTGTATTAAAGCGCTTTTGATACAAAATACTTTCTTCAACAAAGAGCTCGCTTATACCTTTATATGGTATAAAAGTGTCGGAGTTCATTCTTTTGCAAAATCAAAATTTTTATATACTGATTTTTTTAAGATCCTAAAACCCTTTCATTTTCTGCCAATAGCATATTATTTTCCTACTCTGATAAACCAAAAGTTAATAAACTTTTTATCTGTTTTTGTGATTTTAATTTATGCAATATTTAACAATGATTACATAGTTCTTGGATTTGTGGCCTCCCCATTATTCGCTATTTATTTTTTAGCTGAGAGTAAACCAGAAAGAATATTTTTTGCAATTTTATGGATAAGTTTGCTTTTTAATGACACGCTTATTGCTCACTTAATTTTTCCAATAAGTTTATTTTCAGTGACAACACTTGTAACTAACTTTGGATACATATTTTTCTTTATTGATAGTATGATGGGAATGTATTGGTTGATTGCGTGCGTAATTTTTATTATTTACTTACTTTTAAAAGGGCAAAAATTTTCAAACTTAAGGTGGGTGTTGGGGATAATTAAGGATCCCACTCTTAAGGAGAAAACATCATTTATATCCCGATTTAAATACAATGCATCAAAAGCACAGATAATAACATTGGGTATATTGCTACTTATTTTGCTAAACGAAAATAAAGTTTATGTATCAGCTGCTATATTTATCATAGCTATTAACAATGTAGTGGTTCGATTTATGGATAGCTCCACTGAGCGAAGAGTCTTTATGACGGTATTGCTAACTTATTATTTGCAAACGCAAGATTGGCAAATTTTTTTTCTGGGATTATTTCTTCCATTTAATCTTTTTTCAAGTATCCCAAAGAAAAATTTTGACCAAGCTAAGCTAAGCAATATTTATTGTATGATAAAACTTCTTAAAAAATATCGAGATAGATTTACATCAAATAGCATGACATTGGTTGAACACACTGGTGATTATGAGATGGATAATAAGGCTCGATATATTTGGTATCTATATGAGTATGCCTACATCAATAAGACTAATATTTTTCCACATGTTTATTTAAATGAAATACGAAAGACTGTTGAGTGGATGATTTATAGAAATTTAAATTATGGCGAATTATCTCCAAAAAAGAAAGAATTTATTGAAAAATTTGACTATGCAATAAGTTATTCAACAAAATTTGCAAAATTACTGTCAGATCAAAATTTTAAACCTATGGGCATAATAGAACATAAATGCCTGAATGATTTTAACATCGAAAAAGTTACAATATGGGAAAAGAAAAATACATGACAAAAATAATAATTACTGGAGGTGCTGGGTTTATCGGTGGTAAACTTTCTGAACTTTATCTTAAAAAGGGATATAAGGTAACAGCAATTGATAATTTTCAACGAAATAGAGGGACTGTTGAGGCATTAAAAGATACTACCAATCTTAAGATTAAAAATATAGATATACTCGATTATAACGCTTTAGACGGTGCATTTGATGGAGCAGATTACGTAGTTCATGCTGCAGCGATTGCTGGAATTGATACCGTTGCAAAGCATCCTGTAAATACGATGGAAATAAATATAATAGGAACATCTAATGTATTAAAAGCAACGTTGAAACAAGCACCTTCAGTAAAAAAAGTGATTACTTTTTCCACTTCAGAAATATTTGGTCGATCTTCTTTCAAAACAAAAGAAATTGATACTCCATCACCTGGTACTGTTGGAGAGGCGCGATGGGTTTATGCGGTAAGTAAACTTGCTACAGAACACCTGTCTCATGCTTATTTTCATCAATATGAACTACCTACGACAACTGTAAGGCCATTTAACGTCTATGGCCCTGGTCAGCTTGGAGAAGGTGCGATGCATGTAATGATCCGTCGTGCGCTGGAAAATAGAGTAATCAATATTTTTGGTGATGGTACAAGTATTCGTGGTTGGTGTTATATTGATGATTTTATTAAGGGCATGGAACTTATTTTTGACTCTGATAATTCCATTGGTGAGTCATATAACATCGGTGATCCTAGGAGCGTAATAACTACACTGGGTCTAGCACAAACAGTTTGTAGAGTGTTGAAATCCAAATCAAAAATTGAACACTTACCAGAATTAAGTGCGGATGTAGAATTAAGAGTACCTAACATTGACAAAGCAAAAAGAGATCTCAATTACTGCCCTGGCTATAATTTAGAATCTGGTATTTTGAAAACTGCTGAATATTATAAAAAATTAGGTAATAAGCTACCAAAGCTACCGAGCATTTTTGGGAATTGAGTATTGAAATTGTGAGGTTATTTAGGCCATTATTATTGTTAGAAACAGTGAAAGAACAAAGTCATGATCTATAAATACTTGCCATATAGATTTAATAAGTATCTTTTTGGAGATAGGCAAAAGTATGGAACTGAAATTGTAGAAGATGATCCTGAATGGTGTGCTTTTCAAGATTATTCAGAAAAATGGCATGAATATTATAAGAATAGTAGAATTAGACAATATGTTGACCGCCTTGGTTATAAGGTTCTAAAGGAGCTAGATGTTAATGAAAAAATAGTGCTTGAAATTGGAGCTGGTTTATTGCCACATCTTGAATTTTTGAATGGTAAACCCAAAAGATATATTGTGGTCGATATTAGAAACCATTTTTTGGATTTAGCAAAAAATCAAATTGGCGAGAACTGTGAAACACATTTGTCATTGAATAGAAGTACTTTCCCAGATGTTGCTCCGAACTCAGTAGATTTCATATTTACCTTTTATAGCTTAGAGCACCTTCCAAATTTGGAAGAAACACTAACTTTTTATTATAAAGTTCTTAAAAAAGGTGGGTCCTTAGTAGGAGCTATTCCGAATGAGGGTGGTATGATTTGGGGGCTAGGGAGAAGCCTTACCACTTATAGGGCTATGAATAAAAAAGGTTTTAATTACAATAAGGTTATTTGCTGGGAACATGTTAATTTTTGTGATCATATTATTCATAAAATAGAAACTGTTGGGTTCACAAATAAATCACTGAATTTTCTGCCATTTACAAAAATAAAGAACCGCGATGTTAATTTAGTTTCATCTTTTATTTACAAAAAGTAGAACGAACTTATTTTTACATCCTTAATTTTGGAAAATTTATAATGTATTTAAGCCTTGTTTCTCTTTTTTTCTGGTTAACTATAAAAAAGTGGAGGAATTCTCCGTATAGTAAGGCAACATGTCATTTTATAGCTCCAAGAAATTATACCGTTGAATCATTAGAAAATTATAAAAAAGATCTAGATAAATATAGAATTATTTCAGATGAGATTGATTTTATTTTTTGGATTGAAGGTGACTTAGATTACGAAATTTCTGGAGTAAAAGTGAAGGGATATGGAAAAAAACTAAAAAACTTTAAAGAATTTTTGATTACCCAAGATCCGAAAAAAACCATACTCAGCTGCACTGACGATGTCTATATTATTTTGGTTGCTTTACTTTTCAAGTTGTTTTGGGGGACTAGAATTGTTTATTATAACTTGTCACTTCTGCGAGCTAATGAAATAATGATTGCATATACTAAGAGGAATTTTAAATATAAATTAGCATCGTTTATTATTCGATTAGTTCATAAATTTGCTGATGTAATAACTTTTACACGGATAATGAGCCATGAAGTTCTTTATCAATCAGGAGAGGATGCTTTTTTAAAGTTTGTATCAGCCGATCATACCATACGAGGTAGCATTGAAGATTTAATTGAAAGAAAAGTTTCATTAAACAAAAGTGAAATGAAAAGTTCTGAATCAGTTGCATTATTCACTAGATTCGAGAATATGAAGCGCTCAGAGGATGCGATAGAAGCCTATATAAAATCTCTGCCTTATTCTGATAATATACCACTGTATATATATGGTGGTGGTAGTGAGCTGGAATTAGCTAGATTGAAATACCAAAATGACCAGCTATTGCTATTTAAAGGAAATATTCCACAAACTGATATAATAAGTAAAATGATGGAAAGTCTATTTATATTGGCTCCACATTCAGGCGGGGTTAGTATTGAAGCTGGTATTGCAGAGCGAGCTGTGATTTCTTATGGGTGTAATGCAATGCCTGAATATATAATCGATAATTTTACGGGATTACTTGTAGATTTGAATGATGATCATTACTTCAAAGAATGTATTGATTTGCTATATAAAGATAAGAAATTGCGAAATTCTCTGGGTTTAAATGGATTACAATTTAACATGCAACGTTTTTCGAAAAAAAACATGCGTCGATCATATAAGAAATTATCAGATAAATTAGAGAAAATATTTTGAAACGTTTTGGTAAACTATCAGAAATAAACCTTGACCCATCATCATGGAAAGGTTTGAACTTTCTGACTTTTGACTTGGATTGGGCTTGTGATGAGGTAATAAAATTTACTGTTGAAAAATTAATTGAAAAAAAAATTCCAGCTACTATTTTCGTGACCCACAATTCTAGTTATATTGAAAAAATCAAGAATATTGATTTTTTTGAATTTGGCCCACATCCTAATTTTAATTTCTTATGCAATTCCGATAGCAGGTATGGAAACTCAGTCAGTGAGGTTTTAGATTTTTATGAATATATTTGTACTGGAAGCGTTATTCGATCGCATGACAGTTTTTTGAAAACAGAGTATTTAAAGGAAATTGCCCTTCGTAAATATAGCCATGAGTCAAATATTTTTATTTCCCGTAGTCCTGGAATGGTAATTAAGCCATATAAAGCATGGGGCAATGAAGTAATTCGTGTTCCTATTACTTGGGAAGACGATGAATGGGTTTTGTCTGGAACAAATAGGTCAAAAATTAAAGAGCAATCTAACTATCAGTATAATGTATGGAACTTTCACCCTATTCATATATTTTTAAATACCGAAAAACTTGAGCGCTACAGTAATATTAAAGAACAACAACATTCATTAGAAATTCTAAAAACATCCATAAATAAAAAAGAATATGGTGCAAGGTCTGCATTTTACGAAGTGATTGATTATCATGAAATGTGATTTATGCGATAGCTTAATGAGAAGTGATATAGATTTTTGCACATGCGATGCGTGTGGATTAATACGAAAGTTGGAAATTAAACAGTATAATGGTTGTGAGAGTAACTGGGGAAACAATTATCTATCAAAGTATGAAGATGGTATGGACTGGAGAAACGAAATATCTACATCTCGGTGTGATTTAATAGAGGCGATAGTCAATACTGAAATTAACCATCTAGATTTGGGTGGAGCAAACGGCGGCTTTTCGAAAATTATGTCTGGTCGAGGACATTATTCTAGTAATTTCGAGCCTGACCCAACTTTCGGTCAGGCAAGTAGAAATAATGGGATCAAAACTCTTGATAAATTAAATGAAAAAATACATAAAAAATATAACGTAATCACGTCATATGATAGTTTAGGCTATTCTACGGATATAAAGATCGATTTAAGACTTATTAGCGAAAAGTTACATGAAAGCTCTATGTTTTGGGGTACTTTTGGTTATGTGGACTACGGTTTGGAGAATTCTCCGGACTTGTCATTCAATTACTATTTAAGTCAAAAAACTGTCGCCCGCTTGGTTTCATTTTTAGGCGGAGGGCGCTTCATGCTCTGGGTAGAAGATAGGTCGTTTAACTTAGAAGAAGTAAAGCGGTCAGACAAGTATTGGCTATCGAAATTAAAGTTAACAGAGGAACCTAAAATGACAAATTTGATTATCCTGAAGGGTAAGTTGGCAGATTCGATACCTGCAAAAGCAACCAACTTTTGGAATGTTTGTGAGTGAATTATTATGCTGGAAAAAACAGCTTTGTAGGGAGTTACTTGATAAAATCCGGGGGTTATGTTGGCCTTGATCGAAGTGACTTTTATGAAATTCTTAATGACCCCAACTACTACCTTCATAACAGTTCAGATACTCTTTTTTATGGTTTTGTAAGCTATTCAAATGATACAATGGTGTCAGAGATTGTAAACACAACATTATTAAAAAAAATTCATTCTAGAAACTTATTTCAAAAAATTATTTATATTTCAAGTATTGATACACTTAACAAAAAAAGTTGTTCTACATATTTAGATAATAAAAGAATCGCCGAATGTTATGCTGTAGAAAATCAATTATCAGTTTTACGTTTATCTTATCCTATCCACTATAGCTTACCAAAGGAACGTATGCTTCGTAGAATTTTTGAGAAATTGATGCGTAACGAAATTGTTGAATTATATGATTTTAGGGTCAGGCTTACACCTATTAAATTGATAGCAGACTACATCTCAAATAAAAACTTGTCATCTGAGATAATAAATTTAACACCAAAAAATACAATTTATTTATCAGATACAGTAAGAATAATGAAAGATTTGATTGGTTCTAGAAGCAAAATAAAGATACAAGAAAAAAATGATCTAGACCCATTTCTAAAATTTGATCATCAACTTGGTAACATGGATTACAATTTTGAAATTAGTGATCTAACAAAAATTTGGCTATCTGAGATATGAATGAAAGTAATAAAGAACCTATTATCATTTTTACTACAGGATTGTGTAATGGTGGTGCTGAAAGAGTACTATTTAATTTAATAAAAAATGATGATCTTCGATCCAATTACAATGTGTGTGTGGTAAGTTTAAGTAGTAAGGAATATTACTCAGAGATATTTGAAAAGTTAGATAACCTTTCGGTCACCTATTTGGATTTAAAAAATATATGGGGTGTTATACGATTTTTTAAGCTTTATATATCGCTGAGAATGCTTACTAAACAACAACCTAGTTCATTCATAGTTGGCTGGATGTATCATGGATCATTAATAGCGACTATTTTCGCTGTTTTATTGGGTATTAAAAACTTATTTTGGTCTTTTAGGGCATCTTTGGATGGATTCAATCAATACACCAATTCCACCAAGTTGACGATTATATTCTTACGTTTACTATCTAAGAAGCCAAAATGTATTTGGCATAATAGTACAGTAGGTTTGCAGGATCATAAAGCCTTTGGCTTCAAAAGCACATCAGAAATATTTTACAATGGGTTCGATCAAAACCGGTTTCAGAATAATAGATTAGACACATTTACTAACAATTCGTTTAATAACTCTAAGAAATTTTTATTCGTTGGCCGAGTTCATCCTCAAAAAGATCTCCATGGATTAATAGATTGTTTTTTGAAATTGTGGGATTTAGGGTACAAATCAACTCTTACAATTATAACACCTGCCACTAGAACTAATCTGGAAGCATCAATTTCATTTCCAGCTCTCTATGCTAAATACAAAAGAAATATATTTATGGTTGGAGAAGTTAAAGATATTGAAAATTATTATTCAAATTTCGATTTCTTGTGCTTGAAAAGCATTTCACGGGAAGGGTTTCCAAATGTAGTTGGTGAGGCTATGCTGAGTGGCTGTCCCGTTGTGACTACTGATGTGGGCGATTGCAGGTTTATTGTTGATGATACTGGTTTTGTATGTGAAACTTTGGATCTAGATGATTATCTCAAAATTTTGATTAAGATGCATTATATTAATCCTGAAAAATATAAAAAATTATCCTGTGTGGCAACACAGAGAATAAAAACAGAATACAGCTTGGAGAAATTTAACTATCGATTTTTGGAATTGATAAAGGAATATAGTTAATGTGTGGGTTAGCTGGATATTTTAATTCTAATAATCGAACGGAAGATGCATTTTTAGAGTCAATATCAACAATTGGCTTTAGGGGTCCAGATGATACTTGCATATGGAAAGATCCCTATAGTTCTAATGGATTAGCACATGTGCGCCTGTCAATAATGGACTTGTCCGATGCTGGACAACAGCCTTTTGAATCATCATCAGGAAGATATTTAATTGCATATAATGGTGAGATCTATAACCATCTAAAATTGAGGGAAGAGTTACTACTGAAGAATTTTAACATTAAATGGCGAGGCCATAGCGATACTGAAACGCTCATAGAAGCTATTAGTTGTATAGGTTTAGATGCGACATTATCGTTTATTGATGGAATGTTTGCTTTTGCTATCTTTGACCGGCAAAGTAAAAAACTTACTTTAGTAAGGGATAGAGCTGGTGAAAAACCACTCTATTATATCCAAAAGGGTTTATCAGTTTATTTTTCATCTGACATTCGAATTTTGATGCCCCTTTCAAGAAAAAAATTTGATAAAAAAGCGCTAAATGACTACCTTTTTTCTGGATTCATAAAGGGAAGTAATTCTATTTATGAAGATATAAAAAAACCACTTCCTGGAAAAATATACATATTTTCTTTGCAAAATGATGATTTGATTTGTGAAGAAAGAGTATATTGGAGATTTAAAAAGGCAGTTAAGACCAGCTTAGAGACAACGGCTGAGATTAAAAATAATATGTATAATAAGCTGCAAGAGTCTGTACGTGCGTGTCTATTATCAGACGTAAAAGTAGGCTCGTTTTTATCTGGAGGAATAGATTCTTCCCTAATTACAGGATTAATGCAAAAAAATAGCTTGGAAAAAATAAAGACATTTACGGTTGGCTTTGAAAATGATCTCTACGATGAGTCTAAATATTCAAAAAAGATAGCGCAATATTTTGGAACTGATCATACTCAGGTAATTTTTTCAGAGGACGATATTTCAAAATACCTACCATATTCACAGACTGCATTTTCAGAGCCGTTTGCAGATCCTAGTCAACTTCCCACATTAATGGTATCTAAACTAGCAAGGGAGCAAGTTACAGTAGCTCTCAGCGGTGATGGTGCTGATGAACTTTTTGGTGGATACGACAGGTATATTCAAGCTGAAAGAATCAATCAGATATACAAAAAAATTCCAAATACTCCCCGAAAAGTTATTGCTTTAGCTTGCAATAAAGTCTCTGCAATTATCACTGGATATTCCTGGTCCAATATTGTTGGCATTGAGCCAGAAAACTTTTCAGCGAAGCTTGCAAAAGTCGGCAATATTTTAGGGAATTCTAATGGCCTTGATATTTATGATTTGACAATGCGACAGACAGAAAATGCGAATTTATTCGTAGTCCCTGAATTTCAATATTTTGGCATTGTTAGTAAATCGCTATATTCAGAAAATGACTTAAGATCATATTTAATGGAAAGAGATCGGACTGGATACCTTTGGGAGGATATTTTAGTTAAAGTTGATAGGTCGTCTATGTTTTTTTCTTTAGAGACACGAGCCCCATTTTTAAGTAAAGAAATAATGGATTTCAGCGGCTCTTTAGATAAAAATATGCTTTTTAAAAAAAATAAAGGAAAACTGATTTTAAGAGATATCTTAGACAAACTATTACCTAAAGAACTCTTTGATAGACCAAAGAAAGGCTTTGGTATCCCACTAGCTGATTGGTTGCGAAACTCACTGAAGGAATATGCGCACGATATGCTCTCAGAGCAAAATATAAGAATAGTTGGTGTCTTGAACTATGAAAATGTTGAGAAAATACTCAATGAACATATGAATAGAACAAGGAACCACCAAAATATTTTATGGAACTTAATTCAATTTCAATCATGGGCATTAGAATACCACATTAAACAATGTTAAACTTTAGTAAAATAAGTAAAAACGATAAAAATCTCTTCATCCTATTTATTGTTTTGAGGCTACTAATATCAATATTTTCTGTTTTTATTTTATCAAATTATATACAGATTGGCGATCTGGGTCGGTACATAAATTACTCGACTTTCAAGCCCGAACTTAATAGCACACAAATTACAACATTAATATTTGGCCTGCCTAGCAAATTATTCAGTGTTTTTCTTGTTGTTGTGTTAACCTCATTAGTAACGAGCATATTGATGGTGAAAATTTTATTCTTGTTAGTGCAAGATAGTAAAAGATTACCAGTATTTTTATTTGTTCTTTTACTTCCATCTATATCTATCTGGACATCCATTCCAGGAAAGGAGGCTCTACTTTGTTTTGTATTATTATTAATTTTTAAGATATGGAATTTTTCTGAAAAACTGTCATGGATGAAGAAGCTAAAGCTTGTTATTTTGAGCTTATTTATTTTATTTTTTAAGCCTCATTATATTCTGGGATTTATTGGTTTTATAGCTTTTCAAATTAAAAAACTTAAATTCTATCCTCGTCAATTAATATATTTTTTGATAATAATTCTGATATGGCACAATTATGATTGGATTTTATCACTTATTGAAACCTTAAATGCGTTATCAATCGAGCTACCCAGGCATTTTAATGTAATTAATTCAGACACCAGAACACACCTTTACTTTCAAGCAGATACAGACTGGATATTTAGTATACCATTTGGAACATTGATTGCTTTTTGGGGCCCCACTTTTCCTGAGGCTATACACAGCCTCAAATATTCCATAACTTTCTTTGAGAGCCTTATAATATTTTTCTTTATTCTTGGACAATTTTATAGGTTTGTATCAGTTCAAGGCTTTGTAGTGCGACATAAGTTACTTTTAAAAGTATTAACCGTAATCATACTATTTTTAATCGCTAACTATCCATTTGGTTATTTTAACCCAGGTAGCGCATTGCGTTATAGAGCGGCATATTTACCATTTATGTTTTTTTTCTTAGAATTAATATTCATAAGAGTCCAACTAAAAAAAATTAAACCTAATCTTTAAAATTGAAAGTAATTAATTATGAAATATGGATTTTTAATTTTTTCAGGCATCCCATTTGGTGGAATGGAACGAAGATTTGCACGAGTGTTTTCTTTCTTAGAGCAAGAAGGCAAACCAGTAACTTTATTCTGTACTGCTGATGTTGGTAAGGCACTAAAGGAACTTGGTATAATTGATACCCCTAAGAGGAAGTTAATTATTCTTGATAAAGTAAGTTCTAATTGGACGATTATGAGGAAAATAAACCGCATCATCGGACTTGTTAAACTTTTCACTCTTCTTTCATATAAATTTAGGGGAACCCATATACACTTAGTAAATAACCCAGGTTTGGTTTCTACGCTGTTTAGTCTTTCTCCGTTCTCGTTTTCGGTTTCTGTGGTTGATTGTAACTTTGAAATTTCAAAATTAGCGTTAAGGCTTGCGGCAAGAAAAGCTAAATTCATAGACTGTCTTTCTCAGACGATAGGGAATTATACTGCTGAGGCTACTAAAAATTTAAAGAAATGTGCACCTATAACTATCTCACCATGTAGCTTTACTGACTATTCAAAAGTTAATTTAAGTAAAAAAAGAGATATTGATGTTAGCTTTATTGCGAGAAAAACACATAAAAAAGGCATCGACTTATTAGAGGAAACTGAAACTAAACTTGAGAATATAAACTTATTTTCAGATTATACAGATAGGCCTTTTGAAATACTGGGACGATCTAAGATCTTTTTATCCCTACAAGAAGAGGACAATTACCCATCTCAATCCTTATTGGAGGCAATGGCCTCTAAGTGCTGTATAATAGCCACGGATGTTGGTGAAACTAGAAGTTTGGTCGACAGGACTTGTGGTGTTTTAATTGAAAAAAACTCTGATCAACTTGCAGCGAAAATTAAATTTTTACTTGAGCATCCAAACATCATGAATAGATTAGGATCAGCTGCCAGGAAAAAAGTTGTAAAGCAACACACAGTGGAAAAGTTTTCGCATTATCTATGGTCTTGTTTTAGAAACAATATTAAATAACAGTTATTTATGATTAGCAAACAACCAATTTCTGTAATGATAATAAGTTTCTATAATAAAATAATCCAATTCATACCAACTGTGTGGTTGATAATGTAATTTTGGTTCATAACAAAACAAAGTGAATAGTAAGATGATTTTACCGGTAAAGTTTAAAAGACCATTTAATAATGAAAATATGTTATCATACCTTCTGGGCATGAATGAAGCCAAAAGGATGTTTGCATTAAATCGCATAAGAATTGGTTTAGTTTTTAAAACCACAAGTGTAAGCCGATATCCCGATTCTACAGCATATATGAATTCTTTTTCTCGAAAGTTTTCCAATGTTCATGATATAGGGTGTAGTGATGGTAGCGCCTCACTTAGTTTGATGGAAAATCTAAGTTATTTAAACTACTTTGGCTTAGACCTTAATATAAGTGTTAAGATTATCAAATCAGGTCAAAATTATTTTCTTATGGATGAAAATGAAAATATTCACATGTATGAAAATAGATACCTACGTGTTTACCTAGACCCTTTTACTGTACAAAAAAAGTTTTCTGAAAGATTCATTTCTTGGATTTTCCGCTGTAACCCAGGTTTAAATTCTGAAGTTACCAATGTTGACTTGGTAAATCCGGAATGTAAGAAAATAAGAAATGTTAAATTTAAAAATTTTGACTTGTTTAATGATCAATTAAAAGAAAAAAGTGATTTGATAATTATATTTAACCTTCTTAATAAATTTGAAGATGCTGGCACTCTAAAAAAGGTAAAATCGTTCCTACTCAAGAATCTGAATGAAAATGGAATAGCTTTGATTGGGGAAAATGAACCATATGAAAAAGCAACGGTCTATAAAAAAAATAGAAAATTAAATATAGTGAAATTAATAAATGGTGGTAGTAGTACTATTTTTTAAGTGATTTCGTTTTCAGGGTTCTGGCTCTAAGAAATTTTATGCTGAGGAAAAAACTATATGTCTAATAAACAAAAAGCAGTAATGAATGTAGTCTTCGTCGCAAATTATTCTTTTACTCTTGTAAATTTTAGAAAGAATTTGATTAGCTCGTTTATTGATAGAGGTTACTGTGTATATGCATTAAGTGGTGACGACAGTTCCTCTAATGCCCTTCGAGAGCTTGGAGTAAAGTTGGTAAATGTCAATTTTAACGGAAGAAATAAAAACCCTATTTTGGAGGCGATTTGCTTTTTCAAAATATTTTGGCACTTAATTCTAATCAGGCCAGAGGCAGTATTTAGCTTCACGATAAAAGCTAACTTTTATTGTGGGTTAATTAGATATGCGTCAAAATTTCATTTTTTTCCAAATATCACTGGTTTGGGAAGCTATGTAGTCAATCAAAAGCTTCTAAAGCAGATCAGCAATTCGATTTATCGTTTGTTTCTTAGAAATTGTAAGGCAGTATTTGTACAAAATTTAGATAACTTTCATTATATTAAAAGCTTAAACATATGTAACGATAAAAATATTGTTCTCTTACCAGGATCAGGGGTGAATCTCGAGCGTTTTAATTTCCACCCCTATAATTTTAATGGGTCGCCAAGAAAATTTTATTTTATTTCACGCATAATGAAAGAGAAAGGCGTAATTGAGTTTCTCCATGCGGCAAAAATGTTTCAAAAATCAGGTGGCTCAGCTAAATTTTATTTGGTAGGAAGCTTGCTGGATGAATTTAGAGCCGAATTTGAGAAAAAGATAAAAGGAACAGGGGTTAAGTATCTTGGCTACATCAGCGATATACGACCTCAACTTAAAGATAGTGATGTTGTGGTTTTACCGAGTTACTATAATGAGGGGACACCTAAGACACTCATTGAGGCTGCAGCGACAGGGCGTGCAATCATAACTAGTGATATGCCGGGATGTCGAGATTTAGTATCAAACTTTAATGGATATAAGGTTCGAACTAAAGATGCGTATGATTTATTAGAAAAGTTCTTATTATTCGCAAGTCTGACGGACACGCAAGTTAAAGAAATGGGAGAAAAATCTAGAAAGTTAGCTGAAACTAATTATTCAGAGAAACTAGTTATCAAAAATTATTTGAAAGCTTTCTATATAGCAGTGAATAAGTGAGATAAATCTCTGATTATGTTAAAATAGGTTATGTCTTTTATGCATGAATTGGTTAATAAGTTAAGTAATTATAATCAATAATGAACTTTATAATTTGCAATAAGCTGACTATTGCAGTTTAACATCAGATGTTAACTAAGCAAAATTGCTCCAGTTAAGCACTCTTATTAGGAAATGTAATATGAATAAAGATGAGCAAGTAATTGAGGAATTTGGCGAAGAATGGGCGAGGTACACATATAACAGTATTTCTGACAAAAAGCTTTATGAAAATTTTGATCAATATTTTAGCATATTTCCATGGAATGCAATTTCTACTGAATCTGAAGGTTTTGATATGGGTTGTGGCTCGGGTAGATGGGCCAAGCTTGTTGCGCCTAAGGTTGGGTTGTTAAATTGTATTGAGCCTAGTAAGGCTATTGAAGTCGCTAAACATAATCTTAATGATGCAAACAATGTTAGTTTTTTTGAAGAAACAACTGACAGCTGTACCATTGAGAGTAGGTCACAGGATTTTGGCTATTGCTTAGGTGTTTTACACCACATTCCAAATACTCAAGAAGCACTGAAAGATTGTACGCGCTTACTTAAATCAAATGCGCCGTTTTTACTATATTTATACTATAATTTTGAAAATAAACCTGTTTGGTTTAGAAGCCTTTGGAAACTCTCTGATTATTTAAGGAATGGTATTTCCAAATTACCACGCGTACCCAAGAAATTTGTATGTGAATTAATCGCTTTAACAGTGTACCTCCCTTTGTGTCGCATCTCGGCGTTTCTAGAGATATTGGGCCTAAATGTTAATAATATACCTCTAGCTGATTATAGAAAAAAACCGTTTTATCAGATGAGGAACGATGCATTAGATAGGTTTGGCACTAGATTAGAGCAAAGATTCTCTCGCACTGAGATAAAAAATATGCTTGAAAAAGCAGGGATGGATAGGATTTCTTTCTCGAATAGTACCCCTTTTTGGTGCTGCATTTCATACAAAAAATAAAGTTATAAGGTGTCAAATCATTTATGTAAAAGTAGTGTTATATAACATAACATTATCTAGTAAAATTTATTGAAACAAAGTTTTTGTTGTATCTACCCTTGATGCCATTCATCACTCTATCAAGCGTCATAAAAGCTGCCTCTACGATAATTGTTATTTAACCTTGGACTGTATGATGAAGATTTTTGGAGGAAACTATGCAGTTTTGACAGCATCAGTAAAGCCATCATTCATCTTAAATAATAACCGTAATTAAAAATAAAAAATTAAAATAGACCAATATTTGATTTTCACTCTTCAAAGGATTAATTTGACAACAAATTATACTATAATATAACTAAAAAAAAGCTTTTCTGGTTGAGTGAATATCACTAACTTAATATAAATATAGGTTTCAAAAAAATGAAAATAGTTGTAGTTGGCCTAGGTTATGTTGGGCTATCAAATGCGTCAATATTGGCACAGAATAATGATGTTGTTGGTGTTGATACTTCGCAAGAGCGTGTTGATTTGATAAATATTAGAAAATCACCCATAGTGGATTATGAATTAGAGCACTTTTTAGCGACAGAAAACTTAAAATTGGTTGCAACTACTGAACACGAAAGTGCTTATATTAATGCTGAATTTATAGTTGTGGCAACCCCAACAGACTATGACACTAAAGCTAACTATTTTGAGACCACGAGCGTTGAATCTGTAATTAATTCTGCTTTGAAAATAAATCCAAATGCCACCATTGTCATAAAATCTACTGTACCGGTCGGATTTACTTTGCGAATGCGGGAAGAGTATTCTAGCAATAGTATATTCTTCTGTCCTGAATTTCTACGTGAAGGCCACGCACTGAGAGATAACATGTATCCAAGTCGAATTATTATAGGAGATAATTCAAAAAGAGCTCATGAATTTGTCAATTTACTTATTGAGGGTGCACTTCAAGAAGATGTGAATGTATTATTCACTGGTGCAAACGAGGCTGAGGCAATCAAGCTATTTTCAAATACTTATCTAGCTTTGCGGGTGGCATATTTTAATGAACTGGACAGTTTTGCTCTTGCAAAGGGGATGGATACGCGACAAATTATAAATGGGGTAAGCTTAGACCCGCGAATAGGATCACATTATAACAATCCAAGCTTTGGATATGGTGGCTATTGCTTGCCAAAAGACACTAAACAGCTTTTGGCAAATTATTCTGAGGTACCTCAGAATTTGATACAAGCTGTTGTTGATGCTAACTCTACTCGAAAAGATTTTATAGCTAATCAAATAATAGAAAAGAGGCCGAAATCGGTTGGTATCTATAGACTTACTATGAAGACGAATTCAGACAATTATCGAGTGTCCTCAATCCAAGGTATAATGAAGAGAATAAAGGCTAAAGGCATTGAGGTAATAGTTTATGAACCTTTATTAAATGACATTGATTTTTTTAAATCTAAAGTAATTAGTGATCTATCCATTTTTAAAGCACAAGCTGATATTATAATTGCAAATCGTATTACAAAAGAATTAGAAGACACGATTGAAAAAGTTTTTACACGTGACCTATTTGGAGCTGATTGATGCGTACGGTATTAGTAACAGGATCGTCCGGTTTTATTGGGTATTTTACTTGCAAGCGTTTGTTAGAAGATGGATTTCGCGTTGTGGGTATCGACTACATGACAGACTATTATGATGTTTTACTTAAAGAAAGACGTCAATCAATACTTTTGAAGAATAAGAATTTTCGCACAATAAAGGCTAAAATCGAAAGTCCAAATGTTTTGATGAAACTATTCGCATTAGAAAAGCCCGACATAGTCATACACCTTGCAGCCCAGGCAGGTGTACGATATTCAATAGAAAATCCGCGAACATATCTTGAAGCAAATATAAATGGAACCTTTGAGCTTCTGGAAGCTGCACGTGCGTACCCGCCCCAACATATGTTATTAGCGTCCACCTCTTCGGCATATGGTGCTAATAAAGTCATGCCGTATAGGGAGACTGATAAAGCTGATCACCAGGTATCTTTTTATGCTGCAACAAAAAAGGCAACAGAAAATATGGCGCATTCTTACTCACATCTATTTGGCCTTCCTATTACAATGTTTCGCTTCTTTACAGTCTATGGGCCATGGGGCCGCCCGGACATGGCTCCACATAAATTTACAAGAGCCATACTGAGTGGTGACCCTATTGATGTTTATAATCATGGAAACATGGAACGAGATTTTACCTTTGTTACAGATCTCGTTGAAGCAATACGATTACTGCTAGATATTACTCCGGAAAGAGTGCCGCTTGAACTTATAAAGGATGGAGATAGCCTTTCGCCAGTCGCTCCATGGCGGGTTATAAATATTGGGAATTCTAATGCTGTAAAATTAACTGAATTCATAGATGCAATTGAGCAAGCCACAGGAAGGATTTCACTTCGCAACCTTATGCCAATACAAGCTGGAGATGTACACTCCACTTGGGCAGATGCTAAACTATTGAAGGATTTGACAGGCTACTCGCCAAAAACCAATATCATCGACGGCACTAAAGAATTTGTTGAATGGTTTAAAGATTATTACGATTATACTTAGCTAGCGTGGCTATGTAATGGAACAACTACACGTTGCAAAGACAAAGTTAGTAAAATTTATCTATATTTTTATATCATAACCATACACAATGTGATCCAAAAATTATAAATAATTTAGCCCAAAGAAAAATGGTTAATGAAAAAAAAGAAGAATATTTGAACGCATTCAAAATTAAAGCATCTTTGAAATGAATTTGGCTTACTGCTGAAATTCTGAGGGGTGCACTTGCTGAAGGAGATATAAAGAGACCATGAAACACGAATACGAAAAAACACAGGATCTTAATTTGATTACTAGAACACTTCATTCAATTAGATATAAGAACTTGGCAAAACTAGTTAAATACACAGCACAGAAAAATAAGACACTGAAGGTTGTTGATGTGGGGTGTGGTCCAGCTAAATCATATAAGGTAATAAAAAATTTAGATATTAGTTTTCAATACATAGGCATTGATAATTGGCAACCTTTTGTTGAAATTGCAAAAGAACGGTATGGTGAATTTGAGAACTTTGAAATTATTTGTGATAGCATTGAGAATGTTTTTCATGTATTTGATAATGCGGATCTTATAATAGGGCTTGAGTCTTTTGAGCATATTCCAGAGCCCATAGTTGTTAGAACTATCGAGGCAATTGGTAAAAGTAAATTTAAGTATTTATATATTACCGTACCCAACGAAATTGGTCCTGCAATTTTTATAAAAAATGTAGGATCATTCTTAATGGGTTACCGGCGCTATAAGGAGTATAGCTGGGCTGAAACTTTTTCTGCATCGATTTACAATTTAGATAAAGTTGGGAGGCATGGAAATGGGCATAAAGGTTTCGATTGGAGATGGTTAGCCCAAACAATTCGACAGAATTGTAAGATAAGAAAGATTACTACGAGTCCGTTACAAATCATCCCTCAGTTCCTCTCGCCGTCAATTGGGTTTATTTGCGCAAATGATAAGGATCACCCAAGAAAATGAGTTTATGGTATTACATTGAAAACAAGTCAGGTGGTAACTACACTTAGTTACTAAGAAACAAATAAAAAAAAGTTAATCTAGATCTCTCATTTTCATTTGAAAAATATATAAACTTAAAGCGTTGAAGCGCGGAAAAACATGATTAACTGTCAAATGTAAGAATGCTGTAGGAGTGATTTGCACTTCCAATGCGGAGTATGAAGTGCATCCACTTTATATGTACAAAATGTTCCATTTGCAAAATATATGTTTAATCATGATAACTAATATTATGATTGAGAAATAAAATAAATATTGTAAAAAATTTATACTCATTAAATAATTTGAATAATTACTAAGAATAAAAAAGAGCACAAAATGAAATCAAAAATTAGAAAAGCAGTTTTCCCAGTGGCAGGTCTAGGAACAAGGTTTCTGCCTGCAACAAAGGCAATGCCAAAAGAGCTTTTACCCATTATAGATAAACCACTTATTCAATATGCTGCTGAAGAAGCTATTGCTGCAGGTCTTGATACATTAATTTTTATTACTGGCCGCAACAAACGTGCAATTGAAGACCACTTTGATGGAAATAATGAGCTTGAATTGGCTTTGCGTTCAAAGGGTAAAAATGAAATGGCTGAAATGGTAAAAAATATTTTACCAGATGGTATAGAGTGCGTTTTTGTTAGGCAAAAAGAACAATTAGGGCTTGGCCATGCAGTTCTTTGTGCAGAGCGAGTTGTGGGTAATGAGCCGTTTGCATTACTCTTAGCTGATGATTTTTTGATATACAGTGGTAACGGTATTACGTCTGATCTTATCAGTGGATATGAAAAAACTCGTAAGTCTCAACTTAGTGTCATGAAAGTAAATGGTCCTGACATATCAAAATATGGTGTAATTGTACCTGATAACAAAACAGGTTTAGTTAAAGGTATGATAGAAAAGCCAGATTTCGAAAGTTCACCATCAGATCTGGCCAGTATTGGTCGATATGTACTTACACCTGATATTTTTAATATATTGAGGAGTCAGTCTAGTGGTACCGGGGGTGAAATTCAGCTTGCGGATTCTATAAACGTGCAGGCAGAAAATAATATGGTTGAGACAGTACTGTTAAATGGTAAACGTTTTGATTGTGGTAGTATTGAAGGATATATTAATGCAATTAAATATGTTTCTCATAGTTATAAATTTCCATAGAGATTTTTTGTAAAAACATTTATTTATAAAATTGATAAAAAATAAAAATAATAGAAAATTGATAGCAGACCTTAAATATAATTTCACTACTTATAGTTTAAAAGCTTTTTTAAAATAAATAGAATTAAATTTATCCCTTATAAACAAGATGATAAGTATTATTATGAACTTGGCTTAAAATTTTTAAGTCTAAAAATTTTAGATATCACCTTCTAGAATATATTAATAATAAATGATTAATTATTTCAATTTAATATTGGTTAAATTCAATTATAATAGATAAGATATAAAAATGAAAAATTCTCAAAAATTTTATGGAAATAAGTTATTTTGGATCAACAAACGAATATTTGATATTATTTTGAGCCTATTGCTACTTCCTTTGCTTTTTATAATTGGAATAGTTTTATTAGTTTTTAATCTATTTTTTAATCAAGGTAGATTGTTTTTCATTCAGAAACGTATGGGCAAGAATTGTGAAGTTTTTTTTGCAATTAAATTTCGCACCATGACACATGTTAAAGAAATTACTAGAAAATGCGATGATCCAATTGAAACAAATAGAATTACACCCTTAGGTAAAGTTTTACGTAAAATGCGTATTGATGAATTACCTCAAATTCTGAATGTTTTAAAGGGTGATATGAGTTTGATTGGACCTAGGCCAG
>Ga0206125_10000851_pt1 | contig 38131 bp, 29 predicted proteins | sample Helgoland_Spring_4_FD_148598 | JGI IMG/M metagenome (GOLD analysis project Ga0206125, IMG submission 148598) | Pelagic subsurface seawater microbial communities from Kabeltonne, Helgoland, North Sea - Helgoland_Spring_Bloom_20160331_1 | ecosystem: Environmental > Aquatic > Marine > Epipelagic ... | reverse complement strand
AAACCCCATCCAATAGGTATTACTCATGTTAAACCAGATACAGCATGGTCAACAACAGGTACCAGTAAAAAGAATAGCGTTCAAACACGTAACCAACGACTTCTGAATATGACTATGACAAATACTAAGGGTAAATTTATTGAAGGTAAATTCCATCCAATAGGTATTACTCATGTTAAACCATTAAAAGAGCGCCCTCCATTACCACCCCTTGAAATAGGTGGTCCAGTATCTGTTTTTGGTAAAGTTGTAGCCACATTATCTCAAACAAATAATGGTAATTTCGGTGTATGGATAGAATTAGTTATATACACTTTCGGTATTATATTATGTATATTGGTTATAACGGGTGCTATTAATTATGTATTTAAAAAACCACAACCAGAAATAGAATGGACATTTAATGCGAATGACGAAAATAATGGAAGTAACCCTAAATTAAAAGAATATTTAAATAGTAAATTAGAATTAGATACAACTATGTTACCTGGATTTGATGAAGAACTAAAACAAATTAAAGAATTAGAAAAAATTAAAGAATTAGAAAAAATTAAAGAATTAGAAAAAATTAAAGAATTAGAAAAAATTAAAGAATTAGAAAAAATGAAAAGAAACTCTGGTAAAAATGCTGCATCTGTAGGTTTAACAAAACTATTGAAACATGATAAAGCAGAATTAGAAAAAGAATTGAGGAAAACAAAACAAAAACATCGACAAAATATGACTAAAACTGTCGCAAAACATGCCGCAAATGTAGCGTCTAAAAAGGCATCACAAAAAGTATCTAAAAAAGAATTCGAAAAAGAAAAAAAAGAATTCGAATCAACAATATCCGACTTTGTCAGAAAATTAAAAGATTCGTTACAAAATCCCGAAATGTTTTCAGAAATTCAAACACGTTCATTTAATATACAACAATTAATGACTATGGTAAACCTCAATATACACGAAAAACAATTATTAGAAACTGAAATCGCAAAATTAAATCAAACAGTTACCGAATTATTTAATGAAAATGACGTTCAAAAAGAAATATTAGATGAACAAGAGTTACGAATAGAATATTTAAGTAGTGGAATTGGATTAAAAAATGAAGAAATAGAACAGTTAAAAGAACTATTATCTGAAGGTGATACTTCAGCAGCAGAAGAATCAGAATTACATAAAGACGAGATTGCTTTGTTAGAGAGACAAATATACGAATTATCACAATTAGATACATCTACAGACGAATCTGTAAATAGATTAAGAAAAATAGAAGAAATAAGTAGAAGTATTACAAATAATGAACAAAATATACATTCAAAATATACAGAATTAATAAAAGAATTTATAACATTAAAAAAATCATATGATGATTTAAAAACCCTTTTACAAACCAAAAATCAAGAAATAAAAGCAAATCAAGACATAATTGTTTCAAAAGAACGCGAAAATGCTGAATTAAAAAATAAACTTACAAAAATGTTAATTCAACTAAAAGAAATAAATAAAGCTAAGGTACAGAATGATGATATAAAAATGGATTTAAATATGAAAATAAAATCACATTTAAAAACTATAAAACAAAAAGAAGAAGACATTAAAGGATTACAATCTGATAACGATGAATTGTATGATAAAAATGCTGTTAATTCAACCAAATTAATATCTCAAAATAAAGACATACAAAAATTAATTGATGATGTTAATAAACAAACCGAAGAATTATCTGAATCACATGATGAAAGAACTGAGCTTGTTGAAGCAAATGACGAACTAAAGGATACAAATAAAGTATTAATCAATGAAAATAAGAAACTTACGGTAATAAGTGCCAAATATAATGAAATTATGCAGAAGAGATATGAAGAAAAAGCAGACGAAGCACGAAAATTAAACGAACTAAACCAAGAATTAGAAGAAGAACATAACGCTTGGGAAGAAGGGCGTAAAGAAACAGGCAAACAATATTTGAAGAAAACTATAAGTAATTTAAAATCTTCTAATTTATCAACCAAAACAAATACCATTAATTATTTAAAATATTTAAAACACGATATACAAAAAGATGAAAGAAAAGGTAAGGGGTCTCCATTAGGACCAACATTATTTAACAAACAACGAAAAATAGCAACGAAAAAAGTAATTGAAAAATTAGGGTTAACTAATAATAATGTTAAAAAATTTAATTTATATCCTAAATGAAGTCTAGAAGATAGATAAAGGGGTGTCTAATTATTATTGTTGCGCACAATTCACAACTTGGGGTCCATCTCCCGATTCCTCAGACGGTTCGTTGTTTGTGGAATCATTTACATTTCCATCTGGATTGTTATTAGGAGATTCATCGTCAACTATTATAGTATCAACTGTATTTGTTTTATCTATTTTTTCAGTATTTATAGGTAATATTTTCATTAAATATTCCTTTCGTTGTTCTGATAGTGTTCTTGGAAATACTATAATAAACTCTATAATTAAATCACTATTTGAATTCATTCCTTCCCCAACGATCCGTCGTTTCATATTTGGAACTATAATGGTATCAATTTCAACTAATAATTGTCTATCGTCCATATGTTCTATAATAAATTCACACCCACACAATGCATCTGTTAGCAACACTTGTTTTTTTATTAATAATTCATTATTGACCCTAGTAAATACTGGATGGTCTTGGACAGTTATATCAAAAATTAAATCCCCAACATGATGGGTTCCAATGGTTTCATCACCGCCACTATTAACTACAATTTTACTACCATTTTTTACAGATTTATTTAATTCTAATGTAACCGATACACTCTTTTTCATATATTTTTCCCCATCGCATGTCTTACATATTTCATCTTGTTTAATTGATTTACCTTGCCCATTACATTTATAGCATGCCGATGTTGATTGTGAAATCATTCCTGGACCGATTTGAACTACCTTAGTAATATGACCATTACCTTCACAACTTGCGCATTGTAAAATAGACGATTTGTGCATTCCACCACTGCCTGAACAATGACTGCAAATACATTTTTTTTTATAATTGATAGTGTATGATTTTTCATTGTAAATATCTTGCAACGATACGGTAATCTTCTCTACTCTATTTTTAACACGCACTTGTTGTGACCTCCTAGGCCCCCCACCCATACCTTGAAACATCCCTCCCATTCCTCCCATTCCTTGAAACATACCACCACCCATACCTTCACCTCTTGACCCACCGGGTCCTTCGCCACCGAACATACTGCTAAATATATCAAATGGATTAATATTAGGTCCACCCATATTCTTGACAGCCTCTAATCCGAATTTGTCATAATTAGAACGTTTTTCTTTATCACTTAGAATCTCATAGGCAGCAGAGATTTCTTTAAATTTTTCTTCACACTCTTCTTTTTTATCTTTATTTCTATCTGGGTGATATTTCAATGCTAATTTTCTATATGATTTTTTAATTTCGGTCTCAGATGCGTCTGGTTTAACATCTAATGTATCATATAATTTAGTATCTTTATTACCAGATTCAAAAAACATAGTTTAATATTTTTAGTGTATTAAACTTTAAATAAAAATTGATTTATTTATAATTGTATTAATAAATAATATGTCTAATCCTATGTCTAATCCTATTGAACAATGTAACGAAACTATATCTCTTACATTCGGTGATTGTGGTGAAAATCATGTAGGTATGGAAACGGTAGGATCTATTGTTAATAGTGGATATGGATTTACTCTACAAGATTTAGAAACTTATAAATCTATTTTCGAAGAAATGGGGTGTGAATGTACTATTTATAATTTAAAAGATAAATTGGAAAATGTTGAAGTTAAAAAGGATATTGAAGATGGGCATGTTATTGTTATTAAAAATGGATTGGATAAATTACTTAATATAAATCATTATACGATTGATGAATTGTATAGTGAAATGAATAGTTTTGAATGGGATAGAAAATATTTCGATACACGTCGACAAAAGGTATTAAATAAAAATGCTAGAGCAAATGTTTGTTTTGGAGAAAATGATAGTGAACCTGATTATGAAAATAAACAAGGTAGAGTAATATCTTATGATAGTGTTTCTCGTCTAAAATTTGTTAAAGAACAACTATCAATGAAACTTGGTGAAAAATGTCAAAACCTTATATGTGAAGGTAATCGATATTTTAATCTTAAAAAATGTGGTATAGGCTACCATGGAGATGCTGAAAGACGAAAAGTATTAGCATTTAGAATCGGTGAAAGTATGAATCTTCATTTCAATTGGTTTTACAATTATAAAAGTGTTGGAGAAACTCTTAAATTAACATTAAATAATGGTGATATGTATATTATGAGTGAAAAAGCTGTTGGTAATGATTGGAAAAAAAAATCTATATATACATTAAGACATAGTGCAGGAAAAGAAGGTTGTTCTTATTTGAAATTAAAGAATTGAAAGACTAATTAAACTTTAAATAAAAATAAATGATTATTTGTCATAATAAAAGCTACACTTATTGAATTTAAGATTTTGAATATTTTTTTTTATCATATCATATTCACCACCTATATTAGAAATGAATGTTGGGTAATATTTATTTTCATTATTATACATACTACATTCGGCCTTATCATAATGATAATTTTCATCATCCGGTTGTGGTTCAATCCCGAAGGTTACACCATACACTTGTTTATTATTATTATCATAGGATTTTACTAATTTCCCAGTTTTTATATCTTGACAATGATATTTAACCCCCCGTAAGCCCAGTTTATCATATGCTCCTTCGACTTTATAGATAGCGGAATTTGGTGGACATGTAAAATTATGTTTTTCAATGCCGTTTGTCTGATTTCGATGATCACCAATTGTTCCCGCATTTATATTTGTTTTTTTAGAGCCGAAAATACCCACATTATGTTTTTGTGGATTTGGATTTTTATTTCTATCATACAAATATTGTAATGCTGTTATTTTATTCGTAATTTTATTATAATTTACATTTACCCCTATAATAGGTTTATTATTATTTGATATCTGTTCTCCGGGTTTGCCTGGATCTGGATTAGTTATAAGATTTGGGATTTCTTCTGCAGTTTGATTTGTTGGTGAATAGGATGGTGAATAGGATGTGGCACAGTCATCACAACTTATCCCGATAACTTTATTTGATAAACTACCACCCTTTGTTTTATTATCCGCAATGTTAGTATTAACATTATACCATCCCTTTTTAGTTTTATAAAGTGTGTCAAAATCGATAACTGTATTATCAGGATTGACTATTTTTTCCTTTTTAGAAACATTCTTTTCTCTATGAAAATTGGCAGTTTTCTTTTTAGATATATCGCATGCATCGTTTTCTCCCTGAATACCCTGTTTACCACGAATCCCCGATTGACCTTTCGCACCTTTTTTTGTTGAAATATATTTGAAATAAGTCTTATAAAATAAAAATACCCCTAAATTTAATATAAAAAATAGCAGTAATATATTAAATATCATACGGATATAAGTGTCCTCTATTTTTTGTTCAACTAAATATTTAACGTAATTTACTAAAAATATACTAGCAAATAGTATTCCAATTGATGCGGCTCGGTATGTTTTCCACGAAATTTCGCCCATTTTAAACTGTTTCGTTTTTTGGACATTATTTGATTGGATGTTTAATTTGGGCAATTTGTTAAACTCACTTATTACATCATTACTAATATTTTCTTTAACAGTAGCTAGTTTCTCTGAAATATTTTCACTAAAATTTTGAATATCGGATTCTATATATTCATCTAAATTTGTTTCGTCCATTACTATTAATATTAATAAATATTTTAATTAAGTATTTTTACAACATATATTATACCCGTAGCCTGTTTTCGCCGTTGTATCCCACCCCGAAGGACATCTAGGTGGAGTATTTTTATCAATTAAACAGATATTTTTATTTTCCATATCAGTAGCTTCTACTAAATTTAATGTATAGTTATTCCCGGATTTGTTAAAATTGGCAGTGCCTTCAGTTAAGGATTCAGTTAATGATAATTTATTATTACCAGATTCATTTTGCGAAATATAATGTTTTGTATTACCGTTATTATTTGGTGTATTTGTTCGAGTATTGCTACAACATAAAAATTTACCATCATTGACAACAGAACCGACAGAAGTGTCAGAATTATATGGATATTCTGAATATAAACTATCATTAGGACAATAAGCTTCTTTATTAGGGTCATCTTGTTTATCACAATTACAACTGGCATCGGTGGATACAAAACATAACCCTAATGGTGAATTTTCATCCTTGTATGTTAGCATACCCGAAGACTGCATGTAATCTTCGGATGGAGCATCTGGACAACTATGATCATTTTCTAACTCAGGATTTTTCAATTTCTTAGAAATGTCGGTTTCTTGGAGGTTTACACGTTCTTTTATAGAGGTTCCTCTTAATTCATCGGGTTTAGGAATAAAACTATCATTTTTAAATTTAGATACATAGGTGTCTAAATGTGTATCTATTAGTTGATAATTTACACACACAATCTGACATCCACTCGCCCAAAAATAATTCGGTTCATAATTTTTAGTGAATATATTCGTTAAATAAAATTCTTCATTTGGTGTTACAACCGTTAAATTATTCTTGTTATAATTACGAAGTGTTTCTGAATCTAATTTAATTTCGTTCGAATTAATGACCGATGGGTCTAATGTCTCATAACTTATTTTTTTTAACGATTCTTTATCCCACGAATAGTTAATAAATTCTTCTAATTGTGAATGTTGATAGCCGTCACTACTAAATATTAGCATTTTCTGTTTCAAATATTTAATAGGAACTTGGGCCATATTCACCTTCCCATATGTATATTTATTTGATAGTAAATATCTTCTAAAATATTTAAAAATAATATCTCGTATTTTATTTAAACTAACAATATTCCCATTTACATTTAGATTTAACATTAATATAAAGGGGTCTTCATAATTATTCACATACCCGGCATTAAACACTATCGTTGATAACAATTTACACATGTCTTCAAATGGAACACTATTTAATGATAGTTTCCATTGTCCATTTTTAACACCGGTTGAAATAACCGGATTAGCAAATTCGCCCATATTATCGTTAAAAACATCTACATATATACTTCGAACCCCATTTGTAATAATTTTTTCAGTAATCGATAAATCTATATATTCTAAATATTGATTGGGACCCAAATATGGCCTAAATGCACTTGCTATATAGAAATCACACAGCTTTAATTCACGATGTTCATTTAATTTAGAGCTAACTAAAACATATCCATCCATAAGACTAATATCACTTAATACTTTTGATACCCGATATGATTTTGATAATTTATAGGCAATATATAACACACCTATAAATATTACTGTAATTATAATTGTGTTTTTATATTTAATAACATCTACATTTATTGTTTTCATTACTATGTAGATACAAAATAATTTAAAAAAAATAAATGTATTGGAATATAGTTTATAGTTTATATATTTAATTTTAACTTATTTAATTTTCCATTTTTATTTAAAAATTAAATTTCTAATGTAACGAGTTTTAATGTTTTATATGGATCGGTTTGTATTTCAGTTATACTTTTATTTATACCTTTTTGTAACGGCCATCGGAAATAGACATATGCTGGACCTTTAGATGGACCTTTATAATCCATTTTTAATAATGAAGTATTTTGGTCTAAATTAATTATACTCCATGCTCCTTTATACTCTTGATTTCTAAAAAATTGTTTATTTTCTTTAAATAAATATTTAGTAATTGTTCTATGATGTTCATACCGAATACCGTCTTCTGTACATAAGGTTTTGATATGAGATGTCTGGTTCTTTGCCATAGTAGTTATGAATATTATCAATTCAAAATGTTAAAATCAATTTTATTTTAATGAATATAATACACTATACTATAGTTAATAAATATTTATTTTTCCGTTTTTATTTAAAAATTATATGTCATAATTATAAAATGACTGAAACAAATGATAATATTAATAGTGAACCAATTTTATCCGAAACAAATCATCGTTACACACTTTTTCCGATTGGATACAACGGACTATTTAATTTATATAAAAAAGCATTAGCATCTTTCTGGACAGTTGAGGAAATTGATTTATCTAAAGATATGAATGATTGGAGCTCCCTTAAGGCTGACGAACAACATTTTATTAAAAATATATTAGCATTTTTTGCGGGGAGTGATGGTATAGTGCTTGAAAATTTGGCGGTAAGATTTATGAACGATATTAAAATACCGGAAGCAGCGTGTTTTTATGGATTCCAAATTGCGATGGAAAATATTCATTCAGAAATGTATTCGCTTCTTATCGATACCTATATTAAAGATAATAGTGAAAAGACCCGATTGTTAAATGCCATAGATACTATACCATCGGTCGGGAAAAAAGCCGATTGGGCTATAAAATGGATTAATGATAAGGATTCGTCATTTGCTAAAAGAGTCATTGCTTTTGCAGTGGTTGAAGGTATTTTCTTTTCTGGCAGTTTTTGCTCTATATTTTGGCTGAAGAAACGGGGGTTAATGGCGGGCTTAACATCCAGTAACGAACTTATTAGTAGAGATGAAGGAATGCACACTGATTTTGCAGTGGCAATCTATTCCCTGCTAGAAAATAAATTGGATTTTGATACTATTAAAGAAATAGTTCAAGAAGCCGTCGAAATTGAAAAAGAATTTATTATCGATTCGATTCCATGCAAGCTGATTGGAATGAATTCGGAACTTATGTCGAAATATATCGAATTTGTAGCAGACCGCCTTTGCCTCCAACTTGGTTATTCCAAAATTTATGGAGCTAGTAATCCATTCGATTTTATGGAAATGATTTCACTTGAAGGAAAAACGAACTTCTTTGAAAAGCGAGTTACAGACTATTCTAAAGCAAATATTGGAACTCAAAACACCGACTTACACAGCTTTAACCTCAATTCAGAATTCTAGAAAAAGTTAGAATAATGTAATTTCCCCATCATTAAAGGAGGTTTAACTATATTCGGCGTTGCTTTAACTAAGTATTCGTAACATTTAAATTTGGCTTTTAGATTATTTAATTCGTGTTTCTCTTCAGCCGATATATTATCTGAGTCATTATCTGAGTCATTATCTGAGGCATCATTTAATGCTTCACCTGATTCATTATTTTCATCTTCGTCTTTTTTACTAAGTTCTATTAATAGTGTGTCACATGTTTCGTATAAATTATCTAAAAAATAAATACCGTAATTACAGCCACCCTTATTATGATGATGAATATTATAATGTTTTCCGAATTCTAAGGTATTAGAGTGGTCTAATATAATTTGTTTATAGCCAATAATAAATATCCACAATATCACTATCTGTGGATTAAATCTAAATAATGTTGGAAAGATTACTACTATCATAGATAGACAAAAATCGGGGAGAGAACCATAATATGTCATAAAACCGAATAATTGGCGTGTTGTATGATGGGCTTTATGATAGTTGTAGAATAATTCTGTGTGCTTAAATGTGTGAAGTAAATAATCCAGATTTATACCCACTATAAGTGTAACACAATATTCTAATAAATATCTAAATAGACCAGAATTAGAATTGTCATATCCAACATACATTAACTCACTTAGAATAAAGAACGGAATACTATTTTTTACTACATTTGTAACGACATTCATACTTACCTCCTCATAACATTCTTTAATCTTATTAATGTCTATTTTTTTAATTCGGTTTTCAGGTATAAATATATCATTTATTAAGCCTAAGGTTGAATATAGCACATAACTAAATATAAAATATAGATAAAAATAATACATTATGAGATAATTTATTTTCTTCTTTTTAAATATTTATTTAATTCTTTTATTATTTTCTTTTTCGACCTTAAATTAATTGTAATTCCCTTTTCAAGGGCTGTACTTTTTAACTCCCTATAACTCAACTTATTTAAATTAAACCTACTCAAACATTTTACTCTTTTAGTTCGTTTTTTATTACGGGAACCATAAACCGATTTAGTACAGATTCCATACGGATTTATGATACTACGTTTTTTAAGACTCTTCGCACGCACCTTTAATATACAACTACAATATTTGTTCTCAATGTTTGATTTCACCATACTATAATATAATACTTTTATTAAAAGTAAGTGTTCCTAATGCTATATCTTTATTTTTAGAACCTAAATTTTTAATTATTTCAGCAACAAAACTATTTTTTAATTTTACTTCATCTATGAGATTTGTTGACTCATGTATGAAATTAATTGAGTTAATTTTATAAACACCTCTAATGCTTGCCAGTGATTTGTCTTTTTATCACCTCTTGTTATTTTTTTTTCTTTTTCTTCATCCGTTAATGTTTCTGGATTATCTGTTATTAATTTTTTAATTTGTGCATGATCTGGGGTAAGTTGTAAAATTTTAGCTTCTGATTCTGTATTAAAATATAATGGGTTGTTAATATAAATTTTTAGTTCTGTTAAATTAGCATTTTCAGTATCAACATCATAATATTTACCAAAGCTTGCTTTAATTTGTTCAACGTCTGCTGCACTTTCTCCTTGTAGCTCTAATGATTTTATTATTCTATCTAAAATTATTAAATAATGCTTTTATTATTTAGGATTAAAATACTCTTCTATTTCAGGTTGACTCATAATTGTGCTTAAGGCTAATTTAAAATGGTCTATATTTAAGCCGTTAGTGAGTGTTTTTACCCATTGTAATTCTAATTCATCTTCATTTATAATATCGCTTAATAATGCCGTGAAATTTATAGCATTTCCAGGTTCGTCGTTAATGACATAATTTGGTGTTGAAGCCGTATCCCCACCACTGAGTAATTTTTCGTATTTTTTCTTTTTTAAGTCTCGTTCATCTTCATTTGTTTCGGGCATATTTAATAAATCTGATGGAATGTTATCATATGTTAAACGATTTATTTTAGTTTCTGTATCATTATTAAATTGTCCGTAAGTTTTAATATAATTAATAATAGTATCTTTAGCAGTCCATTTATCTCCAACTAGAGTTACATAAACCAAAGCATTATTTTCAATAATTCCTAATGATTGTATTTTTGATTCATCTTGACTAACATTAAATGATTGTAATATACGTGTAAAAATATTAATTAAATTAAATTGATTCATCTTAATTTGTAATTCAATGAGATTTCGACCAATATTTCCATCAGATGGGAAATAATTGTCTAAAATACCATCGTCAGATTTTGCCCATTCTTTAAGATTTTTCATTTCATTTAGATCCTTCCATGTATCCTCAAATAAACTACCCACAGAAGCGCCATCAGACCCTCTTAAACAAGATAAATCGTTTGAATCTTTACAATATGTGTCTAAAAAATACGGATCGAAATTCTCACGTGATTTTCGGACACACGCCACAATTACAACAATTAATATTATAACCATTAAAATAGTATTAACCAAATTTAAATCTAATTTAAAATTCATTTTCGACTTCATTTTATATATATATAAAATATTTTAATTTAAACAAAATTTTTTTAGAAAAAGTAAAATCAAAAAAATGCTTTTTTGAAAAGGTTTTTAGTAACATGCGGGTCTTTGTTGTTTTTTACTAAGTGTTCGTTTATTAATCTTTAACCGCCACCCTATTCTGGATGTTTTTGTTATATTGTTTTTTCTATTAGGTTTAAATTTTGGTTGGTCTTTTGTACATTTCTGTAAATAATGTTTTGACAATTTGGCCTTTTTCGGTAAAGTAAATAACCTACCAAAACTTCTATTAAATTTTACCATTTAATATTAAGTTATAAAAAAACTTTCTTCCTAAATATTAATGAATAATCCATTTAATGAAAATGATTTTAATAGTGGAGATGGAATGTTAACGTCTGTATGGGGACCTAGTTTGTGGCATTCACTTCATACCATAAGTTTTAATTATCCAGTAAAACCTAGTAAATTAGAAAAGAAAAATTATTATGATTTCTTTATGTCTTTAAAAAATATTTTACCGTGCGGCTATTGTCGTATAAATTATGTTAAAAATATTAAAACCATCCCATTAACTATGAATACGATGGAAAATAGAGGCACATTCTCTAAATGGTTATATGAACTCCATGAAGAAATTAATAAAATGTTAGGGAAAAAATCTAATTTATCATATGAAGATGTTAAACTTAGGTACGAAATGTTTAGGTCAAGGTGTCTTGACACCTCTTCTAAGACTAATAAGACTAAGAATAAGACTAAGAATAAGACTACTAATACTAAGACTAAGACTAAGAATTCTATAAAGAATAATAAGTCTAAAATATTAGAAAAAGGTTGCGTTAAACCACTCTATGGAAAAAAATCAAAATGTGTTATTTCGATTGTTCCTAAAGAAACTAAATGTAAAACATTTAATATAGATAAACGATGCATTATTAAGAAATAAATTTTTTTAGTTCTTGCATTGTTGATTCGGGATAAACACAATTAAACAGTTTATGATTAGCATAAACATTAGCCATTTTTAAATGGTAGTCTATACTTTTAGTTGAGGGGGATTTTAAAATATTACTTAAAAATTTACATTTTGTAAAATGGAATTTATTACTTTCGTTAGGATGTTTTTTTATTAAATATACATTATCATTATCTTCAAACATAATTAATATTAATTAGTATTTATTAATTAATTATATTTAAATCAATTTTTATTCGTATAATTTCTTAAATTATTTAATATTAGATATCTAAATGTTTAGTATTTGTAATATGCTTCCTAAAGATTTAATGGAAAAGTGTGAGATGAGTTCACTAACTAAAAAAAAGAAAGACGAACCATCTGTAAATGAACTCTTAAATTCCAAAGTGTCATTAGAAACAAATACCGAAGTTATTAATTCTATAATTAAACTTAAAAATAATCAAACTGTTGCAACCTCAAACGTGTTTGAGGATCTGGAAGTATTCAACGGAAATGACTCATTGGAAAATTCTATATTCAATGTTGTTAATAAATCCCAAACTGTATTCGGTTCAATCCACCTTAAAAATATTCTTGAAAATCCAACTAAAGATATTAGCATTCTTAAGAATCGACAAAATATTTTAAATAAACTGTCAACCGATTTAATTTCAAAGCTTACTGAAAAAATGGGTAAACTTAAGGAGTTAGAAGAAGATGTATTATGGTTGTTAAGAGAACGCAATCCCGAAGAACTTAAACTAATTGATAGTGTGTATTTCACTAATAAATATTTAACGATGCTTAACACGAATGAAGATATTATGTCGATTTATTCGATGTTTACTATATTTTTCGCTCCAATATATGGGATTGTTTCACCAATAGTATTCTTTATACTACCATACTTGTATTTATATTTCTTTGCTGGTGTAAAATTTAGTTTTAAAACATATTTCGATATATTTAAAGTCAGTATATTAGGGGGATTCAATATTTTTTCAGGTTCTAATAATAATGTAACTAAATATTTTTCAGTAATACTATCTATTATAATCTATTTCCAAAACTTTATGAACACCATTAAAGCCGCCAAAAGTAATCATAAAATTATTAATGTATTACACGATAAACTACACAAACTTAATACTTTTATGACAGAATGTCAAGAGGTCTTTAAATTAGTGAAAGATATATTTAAGCACGAAGACGTAGATTTTTTTGATAAATGTGTTGATAATGATTTATTTAGATCGGGGTCATCCATGCTTTCCAATAAAGGAAAAGTCTTAGTAAGTTATAAGCAAATTCAGAAGACTGAAAATTTTGTTGACAAATACAAGACGTATTTCAATATGTTAGGGGAGATTGACGCCTATTTATCTATTGTGTGTTTAGTTCGCGACTTTAATGATAAGAATTTTAATATATGCTATACTCGGTATGAATCGAGTTCTAAACCACACATTAAACTTAGCGGTTTATGGCATCCCTATTTAGCTAAAAATAAATCACATGATGAAGTAGTGTGTAACAGTGTAGAAATGGGTGGTCCATTAAATCCAAATAATATAGTGTTGACTGGACCTAATGCTGGCGGAAAATCCACATTTATTAAAGCCATGAGTCTATCTCTATTATTTTCCCAAACATTCGGCATATCCTTTTCCAAAGAAGCCTACATTACACCGATGACCCTAATTGACACCTACCTTAATATCCCCGATTGCAAAAATAAAGAATCCTTATTTGAAGCCGAAATGCATCGTTCCAGGAATCATCTGAACAAACTTAAAGAGCTAGGTGAACACGAATTTTCATTTATTGTTATGGACGAAATATTTAGTAGCACGAATCCCGAAGAAGGGATTTCTGGCGCTTATGCTATATGCAATAAATTAGCCGAATACACTAATTCAATTGCCATTATAACGACACACTTTAACTATTTAACCAATTTAGAAAAAGGTGGAAACTATAAGAACTACAAAATACCGATTAGCAGAAATGCCGAAAATGAAATTGTTTACCCATACCAACTTGAATGTGGAGCGTCCGACCAACACATTGCCCTTGAACTCTTGAAGAAGAAAGGGTTTGACATTTCATTAGTTGAAGATGCTATCAATATTTGTGACACACTCAAACAATTAAATCCTCATGACTCGGACGAGAACAATGGCAAAGATGTGTCATTAGAATGTGAAGATAATGATGATATTGTGAGTCGCTTAATCGATGAATCCGGTGACGTCGATGATTCTGTAAAAGGAGACTCGGACAAAGACTCGGACAAAGACTCGGACAAAGACTCGGACAAAGACTCGGACAAAGACGTCATTGGTTCTGTAAAAGAAGACTCAGAAGAAGGTGAGTCTGTGGATAATGATAATAACTAATTTGAAGTTGAAAACAAAATGGATAATTTATAGTTTCATTAATTATTTAAAAAATAATTTAAAGAATTTTAGCAGAAATTATTTACTATGAAACTAAATTTTATCGTGAATGAAGCGAATGTGGATTCAACTACGGATGCCAATATTATGTCATTTTTATTTAAGAAATTAAAAGATAAAGTAGACATTAAACTTGTGAATGTTAATAATTTTAAATGTGAAAAAGCATCGATTAATATATTTTTTGGGTGTGTCAATAATGTGTTAAACGATTATGCCAAAGCAAATATATTGGTTCCAAATCAAAATTCATTCTTTAAGGAATGGACTAAACATTTAGATAATTTTGATTTAATTTTAGTTAAGACACGGTACATGGAAGATATGTTTAAGACGTATGTTTCGACAGAAAAGATTGCCTATGTAGGATGGCGAAGCACCGATTTATATAGTGCTGTCGATAAAGAATTTGATGAGTTTCTGTTATTTGTATCGAACGATACATTCACTAATTATAAACAAATAATAGATTCGTGGGAACTCCATTATCCAACACTAAATATTATAAATGGTAGCTTATTTAATGTGAAGAAGGCGCAACCAAATTTAAATTATTTAGACAAACTTACCCAAAATGAATTTGAAAATCTCTATAATAGATGTGGGATTCATTTATGTTTAAGTTCAATCGAAAGTTTTAGTCACACTATTAATCAATGTGCTCTTTCGAAATCAATTCCATTGTTTGTTAATGGTGGTCCCATGAGCGAAATAGTGAACGCCGAAGATTGTTTACCGTTGAAAGGTAAAAAGAAGAAAATCCCCAATTTATTAGGTTCTAAATATGATTATTCTTTAGACGAACTTAAAGCCGTTGTTGAAAAAGTGCTTACAACAAGTGATACCACCCTTGAAACGATGGGTGAAAATAATAGAAAAAACGCGTTAAGAAATCATGGTATTAGCGATGATTTATTCAAACAGGCAATGTCACCGTTCCTGAATAGGGTGCGCAGTGATCCAATGAGTAAGACCACTGATATTGTAAGCACTAGTCTACCTAAGGTGAGCATCGTGACATTAACTCATAATAGAAAACATTTGTTTAAACTGGCGATTTACAACTTTAACACGTCTGATTATCCGAAGAATAAAATAGAATGGGTTGTGTATGATACAAGCAACGATGATGAAAAAGTGGCTGATATGCTCCCAGATGAAACAGACATGGTGAAACTGAATATTAAATATGTTCATGATAATAGTCAAATTACTATTGGTGAAGCGCGTAATAGGGCTTGCTCAAATGCATCAAATGACATTATTGTATTTATGGATGATGATGATTACTATTTTCCTCAAAGTGTATCTAAGCGTGTCAATGCCTTAATAAATAATAGTAAAAATATAGTTGGTACCCGATATCTTGCTAGTCTAGCAATTAACAAAGTGATTTCTTACATGAATGCCCCAGGACTTTATTCAAGCTTAGGAAAATCTATTTCACCAGCGACTTTATGCTTCTATAAAAGTTTATTAACAGATTCTATTAAATTCGATGATGAAAACATTAATGAATGTGAAACACTCTTTAATTCAATTGATGTATCATTGTTTAAAGAACTTGGATGGGAAGAAATCATAGTGGCCCTCTCCCATAAAAATAATATCACCAACCGAAATGTTCCAACTTCTAAACCGAATGGATGCCATTATGGATGGAGCGAAAAACTCCTTAAATTTATATTAGAACTTGATGACTAAAATACTTTAACCTTTTTCAAAAAAAGGTTGACCAAAAAATACTTTAACCTTTTTCAAAAAAAGGTTGACCAAAAAATACTTTAACCTTTTTCAAAAAAGTTTGTTTTTTTCTAAACTTTTATGAAAAAGTTTGTTTTTGTTATTTTTTTTTTTGATAAATAACCTCTCATTAGCTTATAGTTTACAACTCCACTTTTGTAATCTAGGTTGATACCACAGACATTCACAACGGGATTGTATATGATTATCTAAATAACTTTCCCCATTGGAGACATGTCCCATCATTCCTCTTATACCAATCCTCTGTTAATCTATACGCTTTACCAAACGAAGTCTGGTTCTTTTCGATTAAATTAGTTTTCACCAACTCCAATACCCAGTGAAGATTTCGAGTGTTTTTAAGTATATTATCCATAGCATGTGTATCCTTCATCATGTTAATCATCAGCATTACTTTGTTTAAATCATGACCACACACGTCATTTGTTTGGGAGGACCCATCCTGTGGATAAGCTTCACCACCTACTTGACCCCCCCCCCTATACTTTGCCACAATACCTCCATCCACCGGTCCAGCCGCCGGTCCAAACAAAACCTGCACCAATATCATACAAGTGGTTAACAACAATATTATTACCGTGGCAAAGAGGCCGGTTTGCAGTGCGGCACCGGGGGACACTCTCACTGTGCCTGCCCGATTGGGTCCGTAAAAATGGTCATACAACTCAAGAACCCCGGGCTCCAATCCCACTCTCCGGGTGCTCCATTCGGGTGCGGCCCCGCGTCGTCCACCACCTTTCAGTTGGAGTTTTGTTTCATAAGCACTAGCTAATTTCTGGCGATGAGTATCTGATATTAATATCTCTTTCAAGAATTTAGCTTTATCACCGCCAGACCTGTCATGGTAAAAATTATTATATTTTTCCCAACTTTTCGGTAACGCACTATTCAATCTCGATGATTCATATGCTTTTATTCTATTTGTTACTTCATTTTCAAGACTTGTTATATATCCAGAGAACGGAACAGCCCACCAATCAGCCCATTCAGTAATTTCGTCATCCGTAGCTGGAGTGAAAGGGGGTGCTGTTTTTGGGTCGTCTGGTTCTGGTTTTCGTTTTGGGTCTGGTTTTGGGTCTGGGTCTGGGTCTGGTTTTGGTTCTGGTTTTGGTTCTGGTAGTGCTGATTTTCCTGAGAAATATGTATCTATCCATGTCGCTGTTTTTTTATCCGCTTCACTAGACGAATACTCGTTATCATTGATTAGAATAGCTGTCACCAACTCCGATACCAAGTGAAGATTTTGTTCGTTTTTATTTATATTATCCATAGCATGTTTATTTGTCACCATGGATTTTATGTGAGCTGCGATTGATGGGTGAGAAGAACGATGTGGTGTGTTTGCGATTGATGGGTGAGAAGAACGATGTGGTGTGTTTGTACTGCTGCTTTCGTGTTCGGTTTGTGTAACCCATGGTAACGGATTGTAGTCTTCAATGAACGGATCTCTAATGACCTTTCGACCACTGCTCGCATCATGCCAATATGGCATATCCGTGGTGTGATTGTATTGTGGGTCCCAAACTTGTTGGGATGCTGGTGTAGGTGCTGGTGTAGGTGTTGGCCGTTGTAAAATGTTTTGTGCGGACAAAACTCCCACCAATATTAAACAAGTAAAAAACAACGTTGTCATTACAGATCTCGCACTAACACACGATTGAGTTGGTTTATGTTTTTTTTTTTTTTTTGATAGATTGCTATTTTTTACCCCAGGACTACGCTTGATAGTACGCGGAGAAGATGTGTTATTAGATTTATGTCTAACGGGGGTCCCAATTAAAGTTGGAACAGTAGGAGAATTTCTATCTGATTGCTCTTTTATAGCACCAGACATTCCGAATAAATCAGCATCAACAGGGCTGTTCACTGTCGCATGTTGAAAGTCTCTTTCATCTTCTTTATGAGGAGGTCCTTTCGATATTCTAGACTTAGCCTTCCGCTTAGTAACGGCCGACACCGCCTTAATATTCCGCTTAGTAATTGCAGCCTTTGACATGCGTGTTCCAATCTTGTCGGCCACCACCACTCGTTTCGCCTTAATCTCTTGTTCTTTTTGTTCGTTTTGTTCTTTTGTTCTTTTTGTTCTTTTTGTTCTTTTTGACGGGCCCATTTCTGGTATGCCACCACCTTTGGATCTAACGCTCTTTTCAAAGTGCTTGCCAGCTTTCCCTTTACTCCAAATGAGGTTTCGGCCAGTATCCCTGAGGAACTTGTTGTAGTCTGGACTAATTCGGGTGCTGATTTTTTTGAACCGCCTATTTTTTTTGTACGTTTATATTTGTGTTTTTTAATTTTAATCATTTTATAAAATATACATAGAAAATAATTTAATTTAATTTAATTTAATTTAAGTATTTATATAAGCATATAAAAACTTTTTAGAAAAAAGTTTAGACAAAAATAAATAATAGTTTTTAATTACTTTGTTAAAACTTTTTTAATGTCTGCCTTAATCATAATTACATTCATCCGATTCTGGAAGTCTATATTTTGCACAAAATCGATGTTTTTTCGGTACATTTACAATCATAAGAATTTACTCGAGGAATTTATTCAGCGAAACTATAGAAATTCATTTGAGGAATTTATTCAGCCAAACGAGCATATTCCTATAGTTACTAAAAACGTGAATACTCCGGTAGCGAAGCCAAAGAAAGAAGTAGAATGTTTTATGTTTAGTCATTATACCTATACTAAATTAAGAAAAATTATTAGGGGGTCGGATTTAAATCTTCAAGTGTGTAAATTATAAAGTAATTTCATTTAAATTAATTTCTATATTATCAATTAAATTAGTTGTAGTTAAATCTAAATTATCACTTAAGTCTGGTCCAGACGATTCATTTACCCCCTGAATGTCAGCTGATTCTAATGATTCTGTTAGATTTACTTCATTTAAACCACCATCTCCGATATCTAAGAAAGTATCATCGCTAAAATTTAGTTCCGCAAAATCTAAACTACCACCACTCTGTTTTTGATTATTTTTATCAATCATTTTATTAAAATCTATATTAATATGTTTAATATCGTCGTCTGATGTTTCAGCAATACTCCCACCCTCTAATGGTTTGGTTTTTTTAGGAGGGCTATAATCAGGTTCTCCATCAGAATCTAACCCAACCTTATAGTTATAACCATCGGTTTCATCATATGATCCCTTATATTCAGATGGCACATAAGCTGGTCCAAAATTATATTCGGTTTCACCATCGAGTTTAATGGGTGTAGACACATTAGTATCTTTAGAAGTTAAATCTAATTCGGGCGACTGTGGTATGTATTCGGGAGACTTAGGGGTGTAATCGGGCGACTTAGGGGTGTAATCGGGCGACTTAGGGGTGTAATCGGTTAAATATGATTCATATGAAGGACTTTCGGGTTTATATGAAGGACTGTGGGGAACATATTCTGCATCGCCATAATTGTATGGCACCTGACTAACCCATCCTTCACTACCATAAGTCGCGGGGGCTCCTTGGACATTTAAATCTAATGGTTCTAAATATGGACGACTATAATCATGTGTATATAATGAAACAATAATACGTTGGTCGTCTAGCAATACATTATTTAATTGCTTAATTGCTTCGGCGGCATGTTCATTATTGGTGTACACTATAATAGCTGTGTTATCTTTATTCATTTTAATATTAAATGTAGGACCAACAGATTCAAATAATTGTTGAATATCTTTCTTTGATACCGAATCTAACATATTTGAAACTATAACTTTATTATTAGTTAAATTGTTAAAGAATTTTTCTTTATTTTTCTTTGAGAATGGGATATTTGTGCGCTGTTTGTGAGATTTATTACCAAAAATAAATTTGCGTTTATCACCATCTTGTAACACAAATTTAGTTGATTTAGTTGGAACATCGATTCGTTCGTATGTGCCTTCTTTATCTAATATTAATCTAAAAGATATTCCCATGGCATTACATTCTTGTGCTAGCAAATGTGTATTATATGGAATATTAACTTTTACTATATCGCAACTACTATTATCATTCTCTAACTCTAAATATTCATTGAATTCAAGGGGTCCACTAACAGATGGGCAAATATGTTTATTATTTGACGAATCAATAATAGATGTCATACCACTATACGTACTAATATATGTCGAATATTTATCCGACCGCTCAAGCATGGTTTCTTTCAAAAATTGTAAAGCACCATGAGATAATATAGCATCGCGCTCCATCTCGCCAATACGTAACCCACCACCAACCGACCGTCCAGATGGAGGTTGTCTCGTTTTTAAGGATAATGGACCTGTGGCACGAGAATTAATTTTATCTTTAACCATATGCTTAAGGCGCTGATAATAGGTTGGGCCAATAAATATTTTAGACGATAATTGTTTTCCATTAATACCGCTATATAATATTTCATCCCCATGTCTATTAAATCCACATCGGTCTTCTAATATATTAAATATTTCATTATTGTCTATATTAGTAAATGGGGTGGCGTCGGCATAAGCTCCTATAATAGAACAAGATTTCCCCATGACACATTCGACCAATTGTCCTAATGTCATCCGACTAGGAATAGCATGCGGATTAATTATAATATCAGGAACTATACCATCCTTAGTAAAGGGCATTTCTTCTTGTGGCAATATCATTCCGATAACTCCTTTTTGACCGTGTCGACTCGCAAATTTATCACCTAATGCCGGATTTCTGTAGGTACACACTCTAACACGAGCCATTTTTTGCTTGTCAGAATTATAATAATCACTAAATACTTTATCCACAACACCGTAACCATCCATTTTTACACATACACTATCATCTTTAAGTGATGCCGATAATCCACTACCAACCTTATTATATTTACTAATTAAAACATCATTATCATTAACATAGTGTCCTTCGGTCGCTAAACCATTTTCATTAACAGTATTATAATTATATTCGGCTTTCTTTGATATATCACTATTTTCTTCATCATTTGGATTATAAAAAAACTCTTGCGAATTAGACCGATTATCAATAATTTCTTTATCGTCGTAAGTTTTAAAATAAGATGACGCAAACAATCCACGCTCAATCGAACTTTTATTAATAATAACCGAGTCGTCTTGGTTATATCCCGAATATGATGCTATAGCTACAATAGCATTAATTCCGGTGGGTAATTTATCAATAAAGGCGTATTTACTTAGACGTGTAGTAATTAGAGGTTTTTGGGGGTAATGTAATAGATGAGCACTAGTATCAAACCTATTTCGGTAATTACTTGTGTAGACACCGACAGATTGTTTCGTTTGTCCGGTTCCATAAACATTACGGGGGGCTTGACTCGTATTAACATATGGAATGGTGAACCCTAGGATTCCCATAATGAGCGAGGGATGAATTTCGCAATGAGAATAAGATTCAATCTGTTCGTCAGATTCGGCCAATGAAATCTTGCTGTAATCATTGCACAACATATTTTGACTCATTTCATCGGTATCAACAAACTCTATAATAGAGCGTGTTTTTTTTAAATCATTCGTTAATGTATCAAAATTCGAAAAATCTACTTTGGTTGGACAATTGTAAACACAATCGTAATAATCGGTTTTTTTAGTATGAAAGCCACCCACTAAATTATACCAATCGATTTGATTATCTAATCTGTCTATATGCGTCTTATTAATTAATAGTTTCTTATCTTCCATAATGTATAATGGTCGACAACATCTACCCCCATCCGTAAGAATCGATAATTCTAATGACCTATTATTTAATACAATTGATGTAAATATATTAATATAACTGTTTTGTCTAAATAATTTAAGTAATTTCGTTAATTTAACGGGTTCTTGGTGAATTCCAATCCATTTACCATTAATAAAGATTTTACAATTATTAGACACATATTTTGGTCTAATATTTTCAAGTTTTCTTACTCCTAGTTGTAATAATAATTTTATAATAGGTTCGGCGTCACATCCGAAGGTAATATGTCCAGTGACTGTTAAATGTTTTTTGATTCCAATATTACCACCGTCCGGCGTTTCTACTGGGCAAATAATTCCATATTGTGTCGGGTGTAATTTACGTTGACCTATCATAATCATATCGCCATAGGTGTTTATCCGTCTTAAATGTGAAATTGTGCCCACATTCGTTAACCGATTTAATGATTGAATAAGACCTTTCTTATTTAAAATAGAACCAATTTTAAATGATTTACTAAAAGCATTCGTTATTACATTTTGATTAAATATTGTTTTAATATTATCACTATTAATTATATTCGGATAATTCAAATCTTGATATTGACTACTATTAAAACGATACGAAAAATCAATCGCAATCTTAGTATCTCTTTGGAATTGTTTAAAACTTTCCCTAAACAAATTCGCAAGCAAGAACCCCGACAAATCAACCCGCTTATATTCAAAACTATCCCTATCAGTCACTATGTCTATTTTATGTAGCACATTTAATAATTTATGTACTACATGACCCAAATAGTATGCCTTTGAAATATTACTATCCCCTACATGCGGAAATACATCCGTATTTAATATATCTTTTAAATGACTCATAGAATTACCTAATGTCAAATTTGCTAAATATTTTAATGCTAATTCTTGATTGTAAATTGGACCGACATCTTCAATCGAACATTGTAAATCTTCCATAAATAATTTAGATTTATCTTCGTCTAAGTTATATAGAATATATTCTAATATTTCTTTGTCTGATTCTATACCCAATGCCCTAAATAACACAAATAGTGGAATTTGTTTTGTTATACTTGGCAGTCTGACAGTTATAACATGTGTCTTTTTATTTATATTTACTACAGTAGTTCTAGCATATTTAAATGTATTCGACGGCACTGATTTAATTTGCGCCGAATAACTATATAAACCCTCTAAAGCATTTATAATATACAGTTTGTTTTCAGCCTTTCGTTCGTGTGAGACTATTACCTTTTCTTGACCATCAACTACAAAATAACCACCTTGATCATACGGACATTCCCCCATATTTTTACGGGTTTCAAACGGAGCCGAGCTTAACAAACATATTTTAGAATGTAACATAATCGGTATTTGACCTAAACTTATCTTTTTAAATTCTTTAACGATTGTTTTGACATCATCATCACCACCATCACCGCGTATAATATATTCGATGTGTAAATCGCAAAATATATGCGAAGCATAAGTTAGGTTTCGCAATCTACTTTCATTTGGATAAAGTGCTTTCTTTGTTTCAATACCATCTATATCTTTATATATTATAGGGCGTCCTATAAATATATTCGAGCCATCTTTACCTCCATAATAAATGTGCGTTTCATATTTGAATTTATTAGTAGATTTGTTTAGTTCTTTGTATAAAATTTTAGGATTATATTGGTTAATAGTTAGGGGTATTTTGTTTAAAATAAAATCATTAAAAGAATCGATATGATGCTTGGTTAAATAATTTTGATGAACCTTAAAATAATTATCAATAACTTTCCACGTATCACTATTATAGTCCATTATATTATTAATAAATATTATTATAAAAAAATTTGGACTATTTAGACGATTCAATAAAATATAACATAAATGAAATAAATATAATAAATAAGCCAGTATAAAACATTCTACCATCTTTAATCATGATTTTAATTACATTATTAAAATAATACATGAATTTATTGTAAAATGTTGGATGTTCGTTTTTACAATCATTGGTACACCTATGTTTATACAGTTCCGTTAAATCATTTATTATATTTATAAAAACCACTGAAAAATTATTTTTAATATTATTTAAATTTAATTTTTCCAAAAATGTATCTGATTCGGATTTGGTGCCACTATCTTTTATCACTTTATATTCACTAGGATTACTTGTATTACTCGTAGGGTCATTATCTACATTAGAAATACTATCAGTATCCCTATATTTTTTATTTAATTCATGTCTGAAAATATTTTTATCTTCCTTAGTCATTTCATTAATTTTTTCTATAATTAAATGTTTAATATTATATTTCTTAAAAAATGGATTATCTTTCCAATAATTACGATTTAAATCTATATTTCTTAATAACGAATAATCCCAATTAAAATCATCTTCTTCATTATTTATTTGTGTATCGTCTAATATTTTATAATAATCCATTGAAACCACTATACTATTAAGTTCTTTAGAAACTCGTTTATTTGTATCTACATAATTATACATGCGTTCCTTTAAAGGTATCTTCGTATTTTGATTCTGTAATTGTTTATCTAACCCAATTAATTCAAGTAAATTATAGTATTTATTATTAATACTTAATTTATTTAAATAAACCATGAATCCATTATACTCATAGCCAAATTGACTATTATTCATTAGATTTTTAAGTTGTGGCTCTAAATCACATATTTTATATATCTTATGTTTATTAATAAGTGTGATAACAAATTCTATTGAAAACCCATAGATTCGGACCAACTCTGAAAAAGCCATTACTTTCTTAAAATTAATATTATCGCAATCCAAATAATTTATTTTGCCCTTCTTAATGCATGTTATTCGTTCTAAAAAGTTATTATAGATTTTATTATTATTTACATTAAGTATAGCTTCACTAAGATTATACACATCCTTAATAGATCGATTATTACTTATAATTAAATCGATTGACTCTTTATTATTTTTATAATAGGATGATTCTAACAAACTACTTAATACATAAAATAATTCCTTATAATTATCACTGGTCAATACTATATCATCATTACTATCTATTATTTCTTCGTCCGAATGGTGATGCGAGTCCGAATGGTGTTGCGAGTCCGAATGGTGATGCGATGTTGTTGATAATGATACAGAGTCTTCGTCCGAATGGTGATGCGAGTCCGAATGGTGATGCGATGTTGTTGATAATGGTGTTGTTGATAATGATACAGAGTCTTCGTCCGAATGGTGATGCGAGTCCGAATGGTGATGTGATGTTGTTGATAATGGTGTTGTTAAAGTGCTGCCTTTAGAATCGGGATTCTGGAATTTTTCTAAAGAATTGTATTTGTAATTATTAAGAATGCTTAAACAGTATATTATAATTAACCCTATAATAAGTAGTTGTTTCTTTTTAAAATATAGACATAATCCTACAAAACAAAAAACAACAATTAATAAGAGTTTAGTATTAATTGAACTAACAAATAATATTAATAATAAAAATAAGTATATAAGTTTATCCATTAATATATTAATAATATATTTATGATTAGATTTAAACAATTAAATAACATCAATCAAGTCCACATGCCCCAACATAATTCTTCTACAACAATATCTTTTTAATTCGAGTTTGTCTAATATTTTTCCTTCTGGTGTAGCTTTAATTGTTTTGGCATTAACATTTATGACGGTATCTTCTTTCGAAGTTTTAATTTTTTCTAATTCGGTTTTATAGTAAGTCCATTTATCTCCTAAAATTTTACCACATGTGAAGCATCTAACAGGAATAATCATTTTATATTATTATTAAATATTAATATAATTCAATTTTTATTTAAATAAAAATTAATATAAATTATTATTAATGTTTAAAAAATATTTGGGCAGTACATTTTACAATTTTTTTAATACCTTTTTCTATGAAAATAAAAGCGATTCTATAATAGACCCATTAACATGCTTGATTCGTCTAAGTTTATTAGAATTCAAGCCTTTTAATACTAAAATAAGCATCAAAAATAATAGGATTACTTATAATGATCCACACCTGTTGCAGGGAACTATAAGATGGTCTAATGGGGATAATCGTGAAGATATCCATAACATCTATAATCCAATAATTAAAGCAATTCAATGGTATGAACCGGATAATGAAGATGTTAAAAACATATTCAAATATGCCGTTAAAGGATTAGAAAAGTTAAAGAGTTCGTATGAAGAAAACTCTATTATAACTCATTCTATAGAATATTATATAACTTACATAAAACAAAACTTTAAAGGGAAAAAAACTAAAGAAGAAGAAACAAACACCGTATTTCTACAATTTAAAGATTTATGGAGCGACCGTGAAATAAATATAATTAATAATATGTTTTTAGAATTGGAAGAAGCCGAAGGCATCGATAATGCCTTGATTGATGCTATTGAAATAATATTAAATAAAAAAGAAGAATTAGTTAGTGATATAATCCTTCACAATACGACTAAATTAGAGTGAATTTATTTTTGATTTTTCGGAAATGCAAAAAAAATGAAGAAATATTCGTGGTATGAAATACATGATAAAGAAGGTAGCTTTCAATTCTGACAAGTTATAATAGATTTGTGTTGCGGCAACACAAGTAGTAATACGTCCATTCATCCAAAAAGAATTAGATTGTAATTTTATTTGATTTTTAATCAATAAATAATTATTATAAAATTATGATTTATAAATGATAGATATATGCTTAAAATTACTACTAAATTATAATGATTTATACATTTGCATTGGAAATACCTTCAACATTGATGTGGGTGGGCATAATGGTACACCTCTTCGTTGTTACTTGGGCACCTGTTGAGCTACGGTATGCGGTCGTGTTGTGTCAGCGTGGCGTAGCTGGCACTGCCGGCGGTCGCAGCCGTGGATGGCGTCGACCGCATCCACGGCGACAAATCTGCATACGCAGCTAAAGCATGTGCATTAGCTTCCGCTCTAGTAATCAACGGAGGCGTTGTGCGGCTGATGCTGCGCCACCGCCGCCGCGTGCCGCCCGCCCCTCCGGACTCAGCACAGCGTACGTGCTGGCACTGCCGGCGGTCGCAGCCGCCGTGCTTGGCGTCGACCGCATCTCCGGCACCAACGCTGCATACGAGGACGTGGCAGCTGCTTTATCTAAAGCAGCTAATGCAGCTGTACTAATCAACGGAGGCGGTCCATTGTTATCCTCAGAATTTCCAATGGAAGACTCGAACAACGGAATTTTCTTCAGGTACTCTTTGTATTGGAGTTGTGTAATATCAGTGGAGAGTTCCGTGGTTGTTGACAACTTTCTATACTGTTTATAATCATTGTATGTTTGTTTTAAACTTATAACTATATCGGAAAAATTGCTTCTATAGATCATATCAATTTTTAAACACTTTGTCATTATATCAAGCAATGGATCACTTAATTCATAAATATTACCTGTTTGTGTATCTGTAATCCTAAAAGATTTACATGATATAGATTTTGTTTTTGCCAAAATATAATTATTTATCTTTCTTTGAAAATCTTCTATTGTAATGGATCCGTGTGACAAATTAGCTATATACGTATTACAATTATAATTGCACGAAGGATCATTCGCACAAAAAACATCATCATATGGAAATTTTATATTCGTACATAATTCTCCAAGAAGAATTCCATATGACCATACATCTGATTTTTCTGAGAATTGTAGACAATGATTTTGTTTTTCATCTTGATGCATTACAACGGATTCATATGGAAGCCAACAAATTGGCCTTGGCATCATTTGCTTCTCTGTCGCATTTGATTCAGTAATAATTTCCTTATAAATATTAATTTCACGTTCTTCGTTGTCATGATTTACTACCCATTCTCCGTCCGCTGTGTTCAAACTTAGATCTTTCATTACAGACATTCCAAAATCTGCTATTTTACAATTACCGTTAGCATCTATTAAAATATTTCTTGTAGCAAGATCTTTATGAATAATTACAAGAGTTGTAAGATAATTCATTCCATTCGCAATATCTAAAGCAATTTGGTAATTACAAAGTCCATTCGCATCACATTCAAAGATATTACACAATGTTTCTTCCGCCGTTAGTTGACAATTATTTCTTTTTTCTTTAATATAGTTGTCTAAAGACCCAATTGTACATAATTCCATAAATAATTGGGTTGGGTTTTCTGTGTTATCGGTCCCTATTAATTGTATAACATTGGCTTTATCATCGTCCGAATCGTTTGATTTGGTTATTTTATTCATAATGTTATATTCATTTTTAAATTGTTCTGCGTACAGCAATTCCTCATCCGTGGTTAATTTTGCGTTATATTGTTTTATTGCTACAATTTGTCCGTTCCATTTACCTTTAGTAATTACTCCAAATTTACCTTCACCTAACACTTCCCCCGCTGGGGCAGTAGCAGCAGGACCACGACCAGGACCACGACCAGCAGCAGCACGACCACTAATAGGAGCAGGACCACGAATAGGAGCAGGACCACCACGACCAGCAGCAGCAGCAGGACCGTACACGGTATTTTCCTGCATAATATCGGATGATTCTCCTGGTTTAAACCCATATGGTTTAACTGGTAATAGAGGTACCCATGTTTCAACGTAATTTTCTAGTAGTGTTTTCTTGCGTGTTTTCTTGCAAAAATTTGTGGTGTTAGCATTAGATATCAAGTATAATAAGTGAATTATAGATTCTTCTAAACTATCTCCAAAACCATTTAGTGGTTTGTAAACGTGACTTTCAGTCCGCAGTTTTATGCAGAGACAATCATAATACTGATTTAATTGTTGTTGGTCTGTAAAATTATAATTAGAAAGACGTGTATTAAAATGATAACTCTCTTGAGCATCGTCGTAAGAATAAGATTGTGACACTTTTGTTTTATATGATATGAATCTAAGTTCAGTAAGTGCTTTATTTGAATTAATATAAATAAATTTATAGTCGTCTGTTCTTGTCGTAGTATGAAATGCGAAATTATCGAGTGTAATAGTGTTATCTTTTGCATGTGTTTGTATCACAAAAAAAGTATGTGTATTTATATTAGTTTTTAAAATTTTAGATTTTGCAGCCGTTTCTTCACCACTGTTAATACATGATATAAAATAATCCTGTTTATTAAGCTGTTTTGTACTACTATTTTCGTCTGATTCATAACCGGGCTCGGTGTCGCTAGCTCCAAAACCGGAATCGGTGTCGCTAGCTCCACCAGTGGAATCGGAGGCTTGTTGGCCTTGTTGTCCGGCAGCGACATTATACAAGATAATGTCGGGACCTGACCGTGACCGTGACGGCTGCTCCGTTGGTATTTTTGCTTTTTCTGGTAACAATGTTTTTAAAAAATCTATGCTATCTTGTGCACAACCCATATTGTTGTTATTACTAAGAAAAGTATTCAAATCCTCGAGGTTAAGGCTCTGTAATACCTCAATATTTGGCACTTTTTCGCCTCTTCCCCAATCACGTAAATCTTTCAATTTTTCATTTAAACTATCTATATGATATTGATAAAATTTTGTTCTTCTAAACTCATTAAAAAGTTTGCCGAACACTCTATACCCTGACCAATTGGTCAATCCTTCTAACACCGTGTCAACATGTTGTATTTTATTACTAAAATTATATATAGGCGTTATACTATTATTTAAAACAACAAAATTAGTCTTGAATGTGTTTACTTTATTATGTGCGATTGATGCCAATAATCTTACACAGTCTGAACCACCACCTTTTAAAGTTTTACGTCGGTGAATAACTCTTTTGCTCATTCTTTTGCCACCTTTTCTTAAAGTTTTGCTCATTCTTTTGCCCCCTTTTCTTAAAGTTTTGCTCATTCTTTTGCCCCCTTTTTTAATAGAGCTTTTGCCCCCTTTTTTAATAGAGCTTTTGCTCATTCTAAAGTTTTTTTTTCTAATTTTACGCGTTATTCTTTTTTTAATTTTATTACTCATTCTCAAAGCAACCATTTTATAATATAGGTATAGAAAAAAATTTTTTAAGAAAACTTTAAAGGCAAAAAAACTAAAGAAGACGAAACAAACACCGTATTTCTACAATTTAAAGATTTATGGAGCGACCGTGAAATAAATATAATAAATAATATGTTATTAGAACTTGTAGACAAACGCGAAGATGATGAAGAAATATTGTCATTAATTGAGGCAATAGAAATTATATTAAATAAAAAAGAAGAAATAGTAGCTAAAATAATATTAGAAAATACGACTAAATTAGGGTGATTTAATATGTTCCATAATATCGTCAATAGAGCTTTGATCTATTGGCATGCTGGTCTTCGGAAGTCCATTAGCATCTTTAGATACTGTTACACCTAGCTTATGGGCTTCATTAATATTATGTTGACTATCATCAAAAAATATAATTTTTTTGAGCGTTTCTGCGTCAGTATTTCCAAACACATCTTTTGCTATTTTTAAGAGCTGATGATTTTTATCACCAATATCCATACCATCAGTAAATTGTTGATTTCTGGTAGAAAAATCTCCTGGTGTTGTAATATAAATATTAGAGGCATAATTTGGTTTGTTATCTATGATTATTCCCAGAGCATTCAATACACTATATATAACATCACGTCTCCCAAATGAAGCAATTGCTATTAATACGTGATGAGCCCTATTTAGTGTATTAAATAGTTCTTTAAGTGTTTCCCGTTCGAGTCCAAATTTTTGATTGGAATCAAATAATATAGTCTCAGCGAAGTCTAATTGAGATATGGTGAGGTTTTGTAACGTGGACCACCAATGTCCGTTCATTAAACATTGATCAAAATCAAATGCTACAACATGCGTGTAAGACGTGTCAATACCTCCGATCCTGCGAAATTGTCCCAGAAGGTTCTGATCACCGTTCACACTATCTAATCCAAAATATTTATTCGGATGTGTTTCTATGATAACGTCGTCAAATTTGGGAGGACTGGTAATAGCTTCTAATTGGGTGTCTGACCCCCCAATCAAGGTTCTTTGTGATCTTGATTTTTTAAGCTGTGTCATTGAAGTTTTACGACGTGTCTTTAAAGTTTTTTGATTAAGTCTACCACCTCTATAACGCATGCTTTTACCACCCTTTCTTGAACTTCGACTACGTCTTTTAACACCCTTTCTTGAACTTCTTGAAATTCGTTTTATTCTACCAGTCATTTTATACTATAAGAATACAATAAAATAAAAAAAGTTAAGCAAAAAAATACTTTTTGAAAAAGCTTAAAAAAGTAAAGCAAAAGCTTTCTATTATTTTTGCCCAAGCTTTTTTTGAAAAAGCTTTCTATTATTTTTTGCCCAAGCTTTTTTTGAAAAAGCTTTCTATTATTTTTTGCCCAAGCTTTTTTTGAAAAAGCTTTCTATTATTTTTTGCCCAAGCTTTTTTTGAAAAAGCTTCTTTTTTCTAAAAAACTTTTCTAAAGTTTAATTACTTTTTCATATTCAACCTTAACGAGTTGTTTTTGTAGAGATTTTTTACTTTCATTTTTATAATCGTAATTACATTCATGAACTTCAGGAAGTCGACATTTTGAGCAAAATCGATGTGTTGCAGAACATTTACAATCATAATTCACAATACCTAATTTACCTTTACAAAAACTACACTTTTTAGAACCCATTATAATTATAATATGGTATTTAAATTATAAATCAATTTTTTAAAATGATTTTCATCACTTTAGGAATTTATTCAGCCAAACGAGCATATTTCGATAACCTATATTTGTGTAATCTTCGTGGGAAATTTTCATTGCTTTTAAGTAATAAATAGATAAAAGCTCAGCACTTATTTCGTTTGGATGATAGTGATTTCCGTATAAGTGTTCAAAATACTCGGCGAATTCTTTCATATCTATTAATTTATAGTGCTTTGCACCACTCGGGATAACATAAGAGTCTCCAGCCTTTTCAACATAGATTCCTATTATATTAACTTGACTAATATTATTAGCACCCGAATCATAAATACTTAATATATAAATGTGTTTGCCCCTAAAAGAAAACACCCAATTCGTATCGGGTCCATCCGGGTTGTATCGGATTTTTTTGGAAATGGATTCGTTATTGTGAATCTTAGCTACTTTAACAAATTTCCAGTATTTACTATACAATTCGTTAAATGCTATGGACTCTTTACGCTGTAGGACATGGACACATTCGTGTATAATAATTGCCCCAATATTTTCTATAGCACGATTTATATCATTATTATTATAATATCCTAAAAGCTCAGATATAAAACTGTCGGTTATAAATATCACATCATAATTGGTGTGTGGAAAGCCATTTTCTACATTATTCCTGAACTTAGCGAATTTAATGTTGTCAAAAATAAATAATAGGTGCTTTGGCAGCTTCGATTTCATAGCTTCAATAACCCAACCTAATAATGTCTTATCTAAGTCTGTGAAATCCAGCAAATGATCACAATAAAATTTATAAATATTAGTGTGATATTCGGGAGGGATGTGACGTAATTTTATATCTAATTTATTATACTTGTAATCGATATTTTTTAGGATGCTGCAAACATTCTTAGTGTTCAAGTATGTTATATCATTCGAATTAAATGACTCCTTAAAACGTTTAATTAAATATAAGATTATAAAAATTATTAAAATGAGTATTACGACTTTTATCATTAATATATATAACTATTTTCTTTTTTAATTATAATGACGGAATTATTACTTATTATATTATTATTAATACTATTAGCTTGTATATTCCTACACGTAATATTTGTTAATAGCATGAACAAAAAAAAAGCTTTTTAAACCTTTTTAGAAAAAAGGTTGACCAAAAAAAAGCTTTTTAGAAATACTATAATTTTGTTAAAACTTTTTTAAAGTTTAGGAAAAAGTAAAGCAAAATACTTTATTTTGTTAAAACTTTTTTTAAAAGTTTAGTTTTCCATGTTGATATAGAATAAATAATAATATCATCATTTTCACAATTCATTAGCTTAAGTTTACCTCCATTAAACATAGTATCTATTATTTTCCATTTATTATTAAATGCTTTATAACGTTGATTTCCATCATCGAATGTGTGGATTTCAATAATAGTTCCTATGTCCATTATAAATTTATTATAAAATTATTTTTAAATTATTTTTAAATTATTTTTAAATTAAAAATGTAAACGGATTATATCACATATATTAGAGTAGGTGCCGAATATTTCTTCTATTAATTTACCATTTTTATAGATATGAATCAACGGAATACTTTTAATATTTAATGTATCAATTAATCCGCCTTCTTTATCACTATCAATCACCATAAATTTAGAGTCACTAATTGAATGTTGTAACCCGCTGATTTTATTATTTAATTCTGTGAAATTACCATTTGTAAAATATACTAAACACACCCTATTATTTTTAATAAAATTATCCATTGTTTTAATATTATTTTATTATCTTAAAATTGATTTAAATATAATTATTAAATAAAAAATATTATAATGCCAAATAAATTGACGGTAGCTGATTTTTTTTGCGGTTGTGGGGGATTTTCCGAAGGTTTTCATCAATCCGGATTTGAAATTAAATTCTCATTAGATAATTGGAAATTAGCTACAGAAACACATGATATAAATCATCCGGACAGTAAATGTACACATATGGATATTACAGATATATCGAATGATAAAATCGATGAAATTATTCCAGATACGGATATTATTATTGGTTCTCCACCATGTGTTTCATTTTCAAATTCTAATAAATCCGGAAACGCCGATAAAACACTTGGTCATAAACTAATATTACAATTTTTAAAAATTGTATTACATAAAAAAACTAAACCAAATAGCAAACTTAAATATTGGATTATGGAAAATGTTCCTAATAGTTTAAAATTTTTGGAATGTGATACTTGTTGCGCTATAGATAAATATAATAAAGATATAGATGAATTTAAAAAATTAAATAAAGAAGAAAAAACAAATGAGAAAAGAAAAAAATATCTCTTTGAAAGTATATGTAAATCATCGGTATCAGAAATAACAACAGAATTACAAATAGTAAATGCTAAGCCTAAAGAGAGATATACATATTGTTTTCATACTAAAATATTTACAGCTTTAGAATTAGGATTAGACAAATCACTTCCTGACTTAGAAATACCTAAAAAATTTATTTTAAATGCGTCTGATTATGGTTCTCCACAAGATAGGAAACGAGCTATTGTTGGGCAATTTGTTGAACCAACTAAAACACATAAGAAACGAGTTGATGGTAATAAAACATTCATTGACCCAGATGATAATGATAAGTTAACCGATAAAATATATATTGAAGATATTTGTACTATGCTTGGTCCACCCGATATTTTAAATAATACTAAAACACAAATTAAAGATATATTATTTGAAAATATAGAATTAGATAAAGATGATTTAACCGATCATTTTTATAATTCAACAATACCAGAAGTATTATGGTCTAAAGCTAAAAAATTAAAAACTGACCATGGATTTATGGGTAAAATGGAATTTCCAGATTCATTAAATAGGTCATGTAGAACAATTATGGCAACCGAATCATATTGTTCTCGTGAATCAATCATTTTTCCAAAAGAAGATGGAACAGGATATAGAGGACCTACAATTAGAGAGTTGTCTTCATTGATGGGATTTCCACTCGATTACCAATTTAAAGGTTCGCATAATAATAAACATAAACAGATTGGTAATGCTGTATGTGTCCAATTATCGTATGCTCTAGGGAAAGCTATATTAGATTCGAAAAAAATTAAAATTAAAAAAGTTCAACAAAGAAATAATGGAAATTTAGAAGGTAATCAAACTAAACCTTTATTTGATAATTATATCGAAAAACCTAAAAAAATTAATTCTGTTTATAAAAAACATATTCCAGATTTAAAAATAAAGCAATTTAGAGTTGAACTAAATAATAATACAAATAATTTTAAAGATGAACAATCTATTAAAGATATAAAACAACAAAATATCGATAACATAAATATAAAATGGAATACTAAACTTCATAAAGGTAGTGGTAAAACAGCCAAATTTATAGAACTATCAAATGATGATATTATTGAATATTTAGACGAATCTAAATTAAATAAATTAAAGAAAATATTAGATGAAAAATGTATTATTAATTTTACACATGTCGATTTTCAAGTGAAATTTTATGAATTGAGTAAAGATTTATCACCTGATAATGTATTAGATATTATTAAAGACTTATTAGATATAGAGGTTGAATCATATGATATATCTGTACCAATTGCTAACACTATTTATAATATATTTTGGACAGATGTAAACAAAAAAGAGAAATATATAAATTCAAAAATTCTGTATGGTTTATATTGTCTAAATTATGTTTTAACTAAATTAAAGTAGCAACATTATTATTATATATATATTTAGTATTAAATTGTCCAAATATTTGTGTAACAAAATTATTTTTAAATCCAATAGCTTTTGTAGTAGAATTTTTAGATCCATGCGAATGAATATGTAAATATTGTTGTCCTTTTTGTGTAATACAATCATTTTTTACTATATTTTGTATATATTCAAAATCATCTATTATAATTTTTTTATCTGAATTAGATAAATTCACATAATTAAACATAATAACACCTAAAAAAATAGCGTTTTCAAAATCGGTATTAAATTCAAATACAAATAATAATATTTTGCTTAATTTATGAAAATATTTTGATGATTCTAAACTATCACATTTTACTATATAATCTCTATTAATATTAGTTATTGTTAATCTTTCTTTTGCGAAATAACCATTTTTTTTATTATTATATTTAAATTTAGTAACTTTAATATCATAGCCACACAATAAATCGGGATTAGAACAACAATTTGGGTTATTTTTAAATAATTCATATTCTATTTTTTTACCATCACATCCTTTATCATTTTCAGTAACTGATAAATTATCTCTATATAATCCATTTATTTTAGGAAATATAAATTCTTTTAATTCTAAATATGTTTTACCTATACAAGTATTCAATAATATAACAAATTTTGTTAAATCTTTGGTATTTTGTTTAATATTATTTATATCTAAATTATTAGTCATATATTTATGAAATTATTATAGATCTTTAAATCAATTTTAAAACAAAATTGAATTTAAAGTATTACAAATATTACAAATATTACAAATATTACAATAATGACATGTCAAACATATTCCTATAAAGTAGGTGGGGTTAATGTAAAAAAACTTATAGAACAATTGGGTAAACATGATGGGTCTAATTATTGTGATTTAATTAAAGAACTTATTGATAATGGTTTTGATTGGAATGGAACCGAAGTTATTATATATATTGATACTAAAAATAATATAATTATTATAACTGATAATGGTTGTGGAATGAATAAACAAGCTATTGAAAAATTTACAGAATTATATTCTGATAATAATTCCGAAGATGATGATATTGATGGCAAATTTGGGATTGGTTGTAAAAAAGCGTGTGCTGTATTATCACAATTAAATAAAGTATTTGTAGAAACTGTTCATAATAACATAAAATCACACATCACAATAAATTATAATGAATTATTACAAACTAAAGATAGCTATACAGATTCTATTAATGTAACTGAAGAACATACAACGGATGAATCTTATACTAAAATTGAAATACATTGTGAAAATACCGATATTATTGAATATTTTAAAAATTTACACAATTCAACATCTATTTCAGAAAGTGAAACTAAAAGTCTTAAATATGAATTATCAAAAACATATTCTCCACGATTATTTAATGATAATAAATTAATTATAAAATTTGATGATGAAGATGCTACAGAAATTGAACCCTTCAATTTAATTTCAGATGATAGTGAAAAATATATTTATAAAAAAATTAAAATAGACCTCTATAAAAAAAGTAATAAAGTTAAACCGTTATATGTCATAAATGAACATGATTCTACTCGGATTTGGACAAGTAAAAAGGAGGGGTTTGCAAAAAAAGGTCTTGATTCGGGATGTCTACCTATTAATGCTTCATTTACACTTGAATTCTGTTTTCCGAAAGAATGTCGTAAATTAGCGGATCGTAAACACGGACAAATATTTGTTTGTGGTAATGATAAAGATTTAAAAATTGATTGTGTAGAACAATTAAAAACACAATTTGGTTTAACTGATACTTTTAATGATTTAATTAACGAGTTAAGAAATTTAGAAATTAAACGAAATAATAAAATTTTAGGATGGCTTCCGATTGAATCTAAAAATATTACAAAAGCAACGGATGCCAATAAAAAAGCAGAAGTAAATAATATTTTAAAAAGACTTTCATACACCTCAAATGCTGATAAATATATAAATTTAACACAAGAAACTAAATCAAAAGTTGATTGGAGTGTATGTGCAAGTGGTATAAAAGATATTATAATTCAACTATTAAAAGAATTTGTTGACTATGATATTAAAAATTATTTTAATAAGCCATGTTGTACATCATGTCATCCTAAAACAGGTGATATTTATATTAATGATTGTGATTGTCCAGAACCAGAACCAGAACCAAGTCCAGAACCAGAACCAGAACCAGAACCAGAACCAGAACCAGAACCTAAACCAGAACCAGAACCAGAACCAGAACCAGAACCAGAACCAGAACCTAAACCAGAACCAGAACCAGAACCAGAACCAGAACCAGAACCAGAACCAGAACCAGAACCAAG
>Ga0206125_10000847_pt1 | contig 38157 bp, 38 predicted proteins | sample Helgoland_Spring_4_FD_148598 | JGI IMG/M metagenome (GOLD analysis project Ga0206125, IMG submission 148598) | Pelagic subsurface seawater microbial communities from Kabeltonne, Helgoland, North Sea - Helgoland_Spring_Bloom_20160331_1 | ecosystem: Environmental > Aquatic > Marine > Epipelagic ... | reverse complement strand
GAGCTGACCAGACTCCTTACCATATATGGTCACAATCTGGATAATCGAGTGATGATAAGTTGTTACCATAATATGGTCACGAAATGTTGCGTATATATTTTTACATTTGACTGCGTATTACGTGGCATAATAATAAGTAAAAAATATTTTTTGTATTTTACGTCACATTATTATTACATAGCATAGTTAATCAAAATACTTTTGATTTTATTACCATATATGGTAATGTTTCTCTCATACTATGTTATTAATATAATATTATTGTATTATATAATATAATTATCTATAAATATATTATATGAAATACGACCATATACACAGCGTAGAACAGCTATCTTTACTTCTTCAATATATTTCCATTATTACTCTAATTATAGGTCTTCCAAGTGTTGGAATGTATCTCAAGAGAGATAAACGCTTTAGGATTGCTACAATTATATATCTTGCTATAATAGGACTGCTTATTATCACATATAATAAAGGTAACAAAATGTTATTTCCAGATATAACTATTACATAGTATTTGGCTTGTCTAGATTCAATATATTTATAATATTGGGAATGGGAATCAGGAATAAGGAATAAGGAATGAGAATTATTCATTTTGTGGGAATATTGTGGGAATGCTGTGGGAATATTGTGGGAATGCTGTGGGAATATTGTGGGAATGCTGTGGGAATGCTGTGGGAATATTGTGGGAATGCTGTGGGAATCTTGAGGGAATGCTGTGGGAATATTGTGGGAATGGGAATATTGTGGGAATGCTGTGGGAATCTTGAGGGAATGGGAATCAGGAATCAGGGAATGGGAATCAGGAATCAGGGAATGGGAATCAGGAATCAGGGAATGGGAATCAGGAATCAGGGAATGGGAATCAGGAATCAGGGAATGGGAATCAGGAACGAAGGATTTTGGATTTGGATTAAAGGATTTTGGATTTGGATTAAAGGATTTTGGATTAGGATTAAAAGATTTTGGATTAGGATTAAAAGATTTTGGATTTTTTTATGATACATATAGAAATAATATTACTTATATTATAAATAAACTTCTTAAAGAAAAATCGGCGTTTTAAATATTCAAAGGTGTAAAATATTAGAATTATAATTTAATATATAAATATGTCACGACCTAATTGGGATGAATATTTCTGTGAAATTGTTAAAGTTACTGCTTCAAGATCCCCGTGCGAGAGATTACACGTTGGTTGTTTACTTGTTAAAGATAATCGTATAGTAAGCCAAGGATATAATGGATTTCTTCCTGGATGTCCACATAAAAGTATAGTTCGTGATAATCATGAACAAGCTACAATTCACGCAGAACAAAACGCATTATGTGATTGCGCAAAACGAGGAGTATCATGTGGGGATGCTATAGCATACATCACACACTATCCATGTTTAATATGTACTAGATTATTAATCGCTGCTGGAATTAAAGAAATTAAATATATAGATGATTATAATAATGATGACTTAGTAGAATATTTTGCCAAACAAAAAAATATTAAAATTGTTAAATTATAACATAATTTATTCATAATATATTATAATTTAGTGCTTTTTTTTAAGTTTTAGTGCTTTTTTTTAAGTTTTAGTGCTTTTTTTTAAGTTTTGGTGCCTTTTTTTAAGTTTTAGTGCTTTTTTTTAAGTTTTAGTGTCTTTTTTTAAGTTATTTACTTCCACCTCGAGTGCGTAAACCTAAAACATTAGCTACACCTTTCATAAAACTCCAATAGTAAGAACTTCCTAATTTAGATGCGTCGTAAGGATGGTATGTAAATAAATCTACACTTCCATCTTTTATTATTTCTTCTTGACTATATGTTTTAAAATTATTGTCTTCATGTTTATGTAATCTACCCTTTCCTTCAATTGACCATTTATATTTTTTCAAATCCTCAATCTTAATATTTTTATCCGACATATAATCTTGTAAATCTATTTTCAAATTGGTCCTTGACTTATTACATCTCTTACAAGATTTTGTATATCTATTTATTCCAAACCATGTTGCTGAACCTGCCAAATAATCCTTCTTATTCTCTGCTGTTAATGCTACATGTTTAGGATGTAAGAATGCTTCGATATGAGTTGACTCTAACGGAATAGGCATCCCAGATATTTCTAGACTTGTCTTTGATACTTCATAAGGTTTTACATCAATCTTCTCATAAGTATAAGGATATTCTTGAAAATTTAATATGTCTTTTAACTTCAAAAAATCTAACGATCCATTCTGCCAACCATAAAAATAATTCTCATATTCACTTTTATATACATTCCCATCATAAAATGGTGCTAGGGTCTTTATTAAAGTATCTGCTGGTATTTGTGGAGGGGTAAACGCATTCTTAAAACCATCAGTTTTAGTATACAACCAATTATAGAAAAATCTATCAATATTGCAGTGATGTAACCAAAATAAAGGATCATATGCTGATATCGAAACCTCACTCATATTTCCACCTTCACCACCTATAAAATCATGAATATTATTATGAGGTATTTCTAATGGATTAAAATCTATTAATTCTTTTACGTGTTCGGTATATAAATTATTTGAACTAAATGTGGGGTAGTTCTCAGCATACATTACATTATTTAATTCTTTATTTGTTGTTCTTACTTTTAACGCTTCAGAACTATCTGTAGGTTTTAAAAAACCATTTCTTCTTACAATATTTTGTTCGCCTTTCTCATTATAGTATACAACATTTTCAGCAGCTAAAGGATTAGTCATCGTCATTTTAGAATCATCATTTAATGTTATCTCTATCTTTGGTTCATTTATAAAACTAAAATCGTTATCTTCATTTGTTAAAAATAAATAAGGAAGCGATATATAACTTTTATCATCTGTAGTATTATACTTATTCAATAGTAATTCATATTGATATACATATGGAGTATGCCATGCTACAAATCTTGTCTCGCTATGAGCACAATAAAAGGGCTCATCTGGTGTATTGCCTATCTTTTCTACTGTCGATGGTTCTGTTGGGCACTTTACACCTATATCATTCGCTTTAAAAGTATTTCCATGAATACCACATATTCTTGACCAATCATCGGATTCTTCCAAATTTCGCAAAGCTATTATAAATCTACCAAACTCTTTGGGGTAATTCTCTTTTAAATCAAGAATATTGCGTCGAAGATTTTTACCTGGAATCAATACCATTATATATATTATTGTTAAAATTAATTATATCACCCTACGCGATAATGGGTGATATAATTATTTTTTTTATATTTTTATTTTTAACATGTCTTATATGCTTGAGCTGATGAGCAACAAGTATAAGTATGGCCCGCAATTGGATTTCCAGAACAGCCTCCGGTTTCATATGTACATACACCATCAGTAAAATAATAATTATTTGTTCCTAAATTATCAGCACAATAATTGCACATCCAGCTACATCCTGTTCCCGGACCTACACTAAATGATACACAATTATTTTGAGGAACAAGTTGTGGGCTCGCGCTCACACCTGCTACCACTAGAACACCTACAATCATAGACAGCCAATTCATTATACTATTAATTACAAATATATCTTTATATACGTATCATTTATATTTTATTTATTTTTTCAAAATATTATAATTATTTATATTATAGAATGAAACTAAAATTATCCAAAGATACACTTTCATTTGTTAAAACTACTTCTCCTATAATTGTCATAATCATTATTGGATTTTATATTTACAAAAATTATATTGAATATCCTACTACAGATCATATCGCTACTTTGACAGATAATTGGATTAAGGAAGTTACTATAAATAATAACCCAAAAGCTGTATATAACTTATTTTGCTCAGATGGTAATCTCGTCGGAACTGTATCTCAAACAATACGCAAGGGAAAAGAGATTGAAACATATTTTGATTATTTCGCAAAACTACCTGGTATTAAAGTATTTGAAAAAAAATATAATATATCTAAAGTCACATCCGATGTTTTTATTAATACCGCCTTTATTACTTGGTATTGGACAGAATTAGACAAACCAATAACTGCTCGTATGACATTTGTATTTAGAAATAATTGTATATACCAATTACATTCATCTCAATTACCAGAAGTTAACGAACAATTACGCAAAATCAGTAATAATACACAATAAGATTAACTAATTATTTCTTCTGTTTTTATTACTATATCAGATTCTTTCCAACCTATATTATTTATTTCTAATGCTCCCATTTTATTCTTGGATTTTATTATATCATTCTCTGGTAAAAATACACAAAGTATTTCTTTAAATGTATTTACATCCATTTCTTTTACTATCTCCTCATTATCTTTTTTAAACTTTGTCCATATTGCTGTTGATTTCAACTTTGAATCATTTTTTAATATTAAACTTTTACTCCACCAGTCAACAACTAAATTGTAATACTTATTCATAAAATTATTTGACTCACTATTTAATAGGTTTATTATGTCATCTTCTAACCCATCGTGAAGATTTTTCAATCCATTTATTGTTCCTTTTATTTCTTTCACTCTTTTACGCAACGTTCCTACTTTATCTTTCAATATATGATGATCTTCACGCATTCGTGTTATCTCTTGAGTTGTCATCTCACTATTTATTATTCGGCTATAATTTTCTTTACATAAATAATATATCGTTTTTAAAATATTCTTCGGTTCTTCGAGAGATAATAAGTTATTTATGTGAACTATACATTGTTTTTCAGATATCCATTCAAATACAAATATACCATTATCTCGTTTGTCTATATTTGTGTTGAGAGAAACTAACCACGCAAAATGAATATGTTCATTTTTCTTCAAATCATTCTTAATTTTTTCCCTCTGTGTTATGTCTACCTTACGCTTATAAGATTTAGAATCTACCATTATTGTTAATTCTTTTATACTTATATGCCAATCACCTTTATGTGTTTGTTTGTGCACATCTAATAATTCAAAACCTTCAAAATCTTTAAAGGTTTCCTCCGCTATTTCCCCAAATATCTTCTCACCTTGTATACCTATCTCAGTCGATGTCTTCGTAGCCTTATTCAAATTAATATTTTCTAGTAAACTCATATTTTTCTCTAATACGTCTCGCATTACTAGCGCATTTTTTTCTCTCTCTACTTTCAATTGTTCATTCACATTTTTTTCTATTATATTAGACATCTCCAACTCATGATGGCGCATTTCTTCTTTCATCTTTATCATTTCTTTTTCTCTTGTAAGTAATACTTCATTCAAGTTATTTAAACTTATGTCTTTCGATGATGTTAGTAAATCATAACTTGATTGTTTATATTCCATCGCCTTTTCTATCTCTACCTTTAATCTACCATCTTCTTCTTCCTTATATTTTCGCATTATTTCCTTTTCTATTAATATTTCTTTTTCCATTTCCTTGATTTTGTCTTCTGAATTTTCAATTTGTGAGAGAAAATCTTGTTTAATACTTTCATAAATATCCGAATTACTAGCATTTTCTAACATCTTCTTATTAAGCTTTAAACAATCTATACCTGTTTTTAATATTATATATTTCTCCTCAGGAGAGAAACTATCTAAATCTAATTTATATTCATAAGGAATGTCTATTATAATACGTGTTAATACTATATTTTCCATATAAGATATTATAAGTTATACAATAATGTTTAACATTATTGTATAATATATTTATTATTACAACTATTGATATATATTATTGAAATTATACATAATCACCACGATAGTATCTAGATTATCACACTTCATACAATCACCATATTTTTTTCCTATTGATAATTTATAACAAAAATAATGATTATGTCTATTACATACAATACATTTAGAACCATATAACTCTTTTATCTCTTTATCACATATATCACATATTTTATAACTATCTACATTTTTTATACATATACATAGGTTTCCCATAAAAAATATTATTATTATAATATTTTTCAAAATAATAATTATAATATTTTGTTGTTTAAATATATCTATATCTATGGGTGGATATTTTTCAAGAGAATCCATGTGTGTATATTGTGAAGATCCGGTTGATATTAATCAATCAATTAAGTGTGACTTTTGTAATTCTTATATACATTTCGAATGTCAAGGAAAAACCCAATCATTATTTTATTGTTATGCTTGCGAAGAGAGATTACCTGAAAAACCTAGTGATGAACAAGCATAATTATAATGTTGTGGTATAATATTTTATTATATAGTTTTCTTTATCATCCATTATGAATATTTCACAACATTTATATTTTATCTTTATTTATTGTTACATTACTTGCTATTTTACGAATAATTTTATTAAAATATTTATTATCTTCTTCAGCATTTGAACCTCCCATACTTTCATATGAGATTTTCAAGTATTCATCTTCTTCTTTACTATAATGTGTCTTCCAACTTGGGTTCGCATCTGTCCATCCCTTAATATTCATCACATTCCTATGTGATATTATCTGTAACGCCTTTTTCATACTACTTTTTTCTTCACCTTCTTTCTCCCATATTCCATTTTCTTTTACATATAATACTTCACGTTTTAGATCACTACAATGTATAGGTCGTTCATATACATCTAATCCTTTTAAAGCATTTGTAAATATCCTACTAATTCCCTCAACATAACCTAACTTTCCTACATTCGCAACATCTTCTATGTCTACTTGCACAATTTTCAAAAAATCACTAATATTCATCGCATTTTTACATTGCTCATTCAAAAAGAAGTTCATATTAAAATTATTATTCTGTGTATTATTAATAACTTGTGCACCATTTTTTACATAGTTATGTAATTCCATTTTATACTCATCTTCCTTCTTGGTACGTTCTAATAATATATCTTGTAGTTCATTATTTTTTTTCATCATCTGAATAAACATATTATTTATACTAGGTATCATTTCTTCATTTTCCTCTAATTCTTCATTTTCCTCTAATTCTTCATTTTCTACTTCATAATTACATACTTTCTTGTGTCTGCATAATCCAGATAAATGCTTATAAGATTTCCCACATGAGCACATAAATGGTTTGGCGAGTTTTGGCGAGTTTTTGGTTACCATTATTACCTTTTTATGCTTTGCAGTCATTATGTGCTTGTCATAGTCACTCTTCTTGCTACAAACATAGTCACATATTTTACAATAAAAATCTTGGCGAGTTTTCGGCGAGTTTTTAGTTACCATTATTACCATATATATGGTAACTAAAAACTCGCCTAAATACTTTTTTATTTTAATTATTTTTTTTTATGCAAACAAACTATTTCTCTAAAAACGCAATTTACTGCATTATGCTCTAAATCGAAATTTGCACTTTTTTCAATTTCCAAGAGTTGAACAGAATTTGAAATTGGACATTTTTAAAAATGTCCATTTTTGAATTTCCCTAGGACTTTTGGAAAAAAAAATTTTATACATCTTTAAGTTCGATTTTTCCAAATGTTTTTAATTGTAGAATTTAGAGTTTAGAAAACCCATAGAGTAACTTTTTGAACTGCTTCACTAAATTTTTTTCTGTAATCGTAGAAGCGACTTTTAAGATTTGTCGAGCGTCCAAATTTTGTAAACCTATGGTCTTTCTTCCAGTATTCCATCTGTTTCCTATAACAAGCACTTCTATTTGGTTGACCATATCCTTCCCACGCATATAGAATACCTTTTTGATTAAAGCTATTCAGATTACACCATTCTAAGGCTTCGTCGAACGACTCGAATGTTTGACTAGCTATAAAGGTAGTGTCTCGTAAAAATCTTAAAACGATATCTGATACATCGTCAATGTTAGCATCTTTAAAATACTCCCTTTCGGTAACTGAAGTCGTTTTAAAATTCTTTCGGATAATTCGGAGAACATTTTTCTCCATTTCTACATTTTTTTCTTGTTCCGTAAGATTCATTTTGTCTATAAATATATTATTTATAAGACTTATAAGATTTTTACTTTTAAATAGTATAAATATAATATAAATATTACTTTATATGGAAAGAATACCTAAAAAAATATTTCAAACATGGGAAAATAAAAAATTTGATAAAACATTTCAAGCCATCGTTAATCGTTGGAGAGAGAAAAATCCAGATTATGAATATTTTTTATATAATGACCAGGAACGTTCTAACTTTATTAGAGAGAACTACCCTGAAAAAGTATTTAACGCTTATAAACGGATTAGACCTGGGGCATTTAAAGCTGATTTATGGAGATATTGTATACTATATACCTACGGAGGGGTATATGTAGATATTGATACATTAGCTGAAGATAAATTAGACATTTTACTTAATGATTGTGCTATTGATTTTTGTGTTCCTATCGATTTAAATATAAACAAAAAAGAAGGCGAACATAATTTGTTTAATACATTTATATGCACAAAACCTCAAAATCCTATATTATTGACATGTATCGAAAAAATAGTTTATTATGTAGAAAATAATATAATACCTAAGAACCCTCTTGATTTCTCTGGCCCTGGAGTTTTAGGTAGAGCTGTTAATATATTTTTAAATCGTCCAGAAGAATCATCATTCGTTGGTAAAGAAGGAATTTATAATAATATACTATTTTTAAAGTTTCATCCAAGTATTGAACACGTAACTACACCTACTGGTGAAATATTATTCCAAAATAAAAATGGCAATCAATACCTTAACACACTTTATAAAAATGAATGTAAAAAATTAACTAACTATATTAGTTGGGTTAATAATTCTCCTTTTGTATAAAAATTAGTATTATTTTATCATACTTTATATATAATGATTCCAAAAATTATATTTATGTGTGATAAAACACTAAAATATATACAGAACTATTCTTTAAATTGGAAACGTCTTAATCCTGACTATGAAATTAGATTATGTAATGATAATATGTGTGAATATTTTTTACTCAAAAAGTTTTCACCTATTCACAGAGATATATTTAAATATATTCCTGATGGACCCATTAAAGCAGATTTTTGGAGAGTATGTATATTATACGTATATGGCGGGATCTATATCGATGCTGATAATGAACCATTAGTTTCTATTGATTCATTTTTGGAAAAAAATATTGATTTTATCACTTGTAGCACATACTGGCATGATAAACCTCATATTAATTTTAATCCTAATTTTATAGCAACAATTCCTGGACATCCCTTTTTAAAAAAATGTATTCAAAAATATGTTATGTTATATAATAATCGAAATATAAATCCTTATGGTTATTGGAAATGGTCTATCATGACTATTCTTAGTGAAGTTATTGATATTAGAAATTATAATAAAAAAGAAGGAATATACTTATGTAATAATAATCAACAAATACAAATTATTCAAGAAATACAGGGAGAGACACATCATGATGATCATAATATATATAACCAAATACGAATATTTAACAATAGATATCAAAATTGGGACTCTGGAACACATTCATTCAAATCATAAATATTAAATATATAAATATACATATAATATGTCATATGTATATTTATTAGAATCTACAGATAATTCCACGTATGTCGGTGCTACTATAGATTTAGAAAAACGATTAAGACAGCATAATAAAGAAATTAAAGGAGGAGCACACGCAACAAGTATTAAGGTTGAAAAAGGACAAACATGGACTAGACGTTGCTATGTAGAGGGATTTCCTGATTGGAAAGCGGCATTACAATTTGAATGGGCGTGGAAATATTATAGTCGTAAATTACCCAAAAAAATGTTTCCTTTAGAAAGACGTAAAATGGCTCTTGAACAATTATTACAATTAGAAAGACCAACTAGTAAGTCTATACCTTATAGCGAATGGGATACACCGCCGAATGTAATATGGGAACAAACTATTGATACTAACACATAAAACAATAAGAGAATGCTAACTCAGCATAAATCCATTCTCTTCCATATTTATCTACAAATAGTACTTCATATTCTTCATAAGAATCTAATATAGCTATGAGGGAATACGATTTATATGAATATTTTTTTTTATATATATGTAATATTTTATATTTACATTTTTCATCTGATTTAAATGTTGTGCCATGCCATTTTATTTTATATATATAATTATTTACAGAAAACATAAACTAATTATATACACTTATATATAATATAATGTCACAAAAAATAAGGGTTTTAGTGATATTGGGACACGTTCCACAAACCCAACGTATTGTTGGTAGTAATGGTTCAATTACATATGATGGAATGTTTTATAGATTATGGAGCATGATTAAAGAAAAACTCAACGATAAGTATGATTTTGAGGAAACTTATGTGACTCAAGAAGAAACAAAAACATACAATAATCAAGTTAAAATTATTGGTGAAGGAAAATATGATATTTGTATTGATGGATTTAATATTTCTCCTGAACGTCTTAAAGAAGTTGAATTTTCTGAAGCCTTATTTTTAGAAAAAAACGCTATTATTCATTATCCAATCGGAACCTATTGGAAATCTTTATCCGAATTACTTATAGAATCATTTGTAAAACCATTTACTCTATTAATTATCTTTGCTATAGGTATCGGATTCTTACTACATTATTTAGAACCTGAAAGGTGGAAAGGTTCCCTTATTCCAAAAAAGTTTCATTTACGTCAAACTATATTAATGACCATATCTATTATATTTGGTGAGGGAGGTCTTATGGCCGGTAAAAGTTTATATTCTTTGCAATCTTTAATATTAATTGTTAGCATATTATTTATAGCTACGATATTTATTGCTTATATTCAAGCTGTAATCACAGCTCGTGTTATTAAATTAGAAAAAGGAGCTCAATTAAATCCACATAATATTGGCAATAAACCTGTTTTATCACAATATGGTAATATTATCGCCCAAAATATAAAAAAATTAAATGTTGATATACATACTATTAAAGGAAGTTTTGATGATTTAATTAAATTTTATCAAAAAAATCCAGATGATTATTCTGGAATAGTCATGTCATCAGTTGCTGCACATTATTTTAAACAAAAACATTCTCATTTCAGAGTTTCGGATAATGATTTTGGATATTTTACTATTCACTTTCCTGTAAATAAAAAACATGTTAATTTCAAGCGAGAACTAGATATTGTTATACAAGACTTACATAATGGTGATCGTATTATTAATATATGTAAAACGTATCCCGAATATATTGACGTATCTTTATGTAACGTATAATTTAAATTATAATTATAATTATAATTTAAATATAATGAGAGAAATATTAATTATATGAGATTACTAGTGTATGGAAGTAAAGGATGGATTGGTGGACAATTTGTTAAATTGTTAAATGAACACCAAATTGCGTATATTAATGGAAAATCACGTGTAGATAACTATGATTCTGTTAAACAAGAAATTGATGAGCACACACCTACTCATGTTGTGTCTTTTATTGGCAGAACCCATGGCACTATCGATAATAAGGTATACACCACGATTGATTATCTTGAACAAGATGGAAAATTACTAGATAACGTGAGAGATAATTTATATTCTCCTCTTTTACTTGCTGATATTTGTAAAAAGAACGATATTCATTATACTTATTTGGGAACTGGATGTATATTTAAATATGATGAAAATCATCCATTTGGTATTGAAGAATCCGGATTTCACGAAGATTCAGAACCTAATTTCTTTGGTTCATCTTATTCAATTGTTAAGGGTTTTACTGATAAAATTATGAAATTATATTCTGAAAATGTTTTGAACTTGCGTATTCGAATGCCAATTACGGGTGAAGAAAATGGTAGAAATTTTATTACAAAGATTGTTAATTACGAGAGAATATGTTCTGTTCCTAATTCTATGACTGTTCTACCTGAATTATTACCCTTTGTTCTTGATATGATAAAAAATAAAAGGGTTGGAACAATTAACCTTACTAATCCTGGATTAGTATCTCATAATGAAATTCTAAAAATGTATAAAGAAATAGTAGATCCTGGTTTTACTTGGAAAAATTTTACACAAGAAGAACAACGTAAAATATTAGCCGCAGATCGTTCTAATAATTATTTGGAAACTAATAAATTATCAACATTATACCCACAGGTAAAAAATATTAAAGATTCTGTTAGAGAATGTCTTATTAATTATAAAAATAATATGGATGAGAGAACTATAAAAATTAATCTACTAATTACTGGTGGTTGTGGATTTATTGGTAGTAACTTTATAAATTATTATTTTCCTCGAAAAAAGGTTAATAGACTTATTAACCTAGATGCGTTATATTATTGCGCTGATCCTAATAATGTGGATGAATCGATTAGAAATGACGATAGATATACGATGGTTAAAGGGAATGTAGCTGATTTAAATATTGTTTCTGATATTCTTAACAAATATGAAATCACGCATGTCATTCATTTTGCAGCACAATCTCATGTTCAAAACTCTTTTGAAGATTCATTAACTTATAGCCAGGATAACATAGTGGGAACCCATACATTACTTGAATGTTGTCGTAAATATAATAAAATTATTAAATTTATTCATGTTTCTACTGATGAAGTTTATGGTGAATCTATGAATACTATTGAAGAAACGCATAAAACTGAACATTCCATACTTTGTCCTACAAATCCTTATGCCGCAACTAAAGCAGGTGCTGAGTTAATTGCTCAATCCTATAATCACTCGTTTAATATGCCTATTATTATTACAAGAGGTAATAATGTATTTGGTCCTAACCAATATCCTGAAAAACTAATACCTCTATTTATTCAATTGTTGAAAAATAATAAGAAAGTAACTATTCAAGGAATGGGTGATGCTGTAAGAGCATTTTTACATTCGAAAGATACTGCTAGAGCATTTGAATGTATTTTGGAAAAAGGAAAAATAGGAGAAATATACAATATTGGTTGTGATGAAGGTATGGAATATTCTGTCATGGACGTAGCAAAAATACTCATTAAAATGATTAAGGATACTGAGGATTATGATAAATGGATTGATTATATTCCTGACCGCCCTTTTAATGATCAACGATACTATATCAGTAATCAAAAAGTAAGAGACTTAGGTTGGTCTATTCATGAGAATTTTGAAGATAGTTTAAAGAAACTTATTTAACTGAATTATAAAATGTATATGCTGTTAAATCTTCGGTTTCATTCAAGTCATAATTATGAAAAGTATCTTCTACACATTTATCACTTTCCTTATACATTCTACCACCACGTTGTTCATCATTTTTTAAATCGGCACGTAATCTTTTACGAATAATTTTAAACTCTGGTAACGTCTTACATTTATAATGATTTAATTGTATTATATCATTCGTAGGCGAATTATTTAATGGACCTGTTATCACATCACCATTAGTTGATTTTATTGGATAGTTTTTGTTATTAACTTCAATACTATGACAATCTAAATATTTTTTAAAAACTTCTTTATTAAAAAGTGTTTTAATATGAGGATTGATTTTTCTCTCGCACATCGTAAATCGAATAGTGTTAGGAATATTCCAATTATTTGAATGCCCATTTGAACCAAAAAAACGCCAGTTTATTCCAATACCTCCACATCTTATAGTATTATCTGGAGTCTTTATGTATTCAGAAACAAACTCTTTTACATTTTTATGTTTTTTTAATACGATAAACTCATCTATGTCTATATGAATAACATGTGTTATTATTGGTAATTTCATATAGTTTGTCACAAAATGACGTAGACTTTCATATTGCGCTCCACCTTCATAATTTTTACCCGGTAAATGCGTCACTATAACATGATCTTTGTAATCTTCCAATAAAGATTCATACGTTGGGTTGTCTTCATTATCATACAAGAAAATGTAATTAAATCCTAAGTTTAGGTGATAATTTACAAACTCAACAATATAGTTTGTTTCTAGTTTAGCAACACATACAATTACTGGTGATGGACCACTAAGAGCTATATTTTGAAGTTTATTTATATGTTTTATATAATTTATTTTATTTTGCATTCTCTCGTTCATTTATATAAATATAATATATTATACATTTATCTTGAAATTAAAATATTAATAAATATTATAATGAAAGGATTCGTTAAAGGTACTCGTTCTAAGACCCACAAGGGCCGCAAGAATTTTACAACTAAGCGTGGGGATAAGGTGTTCCATCGTCGTGGAAAATATGTACGTAAATCACGCAAACCTTATACCAAGAAAAACAAAACAAGAAAATCTAGAAAGAGCCGTCGTCATCGTCGTTAATTTTTCAAGGGTGTAAAATAATTATTATACTATATTATTGCATAAATAATATAGTAAGTATTCTTATATATAAAGTAGTATGTCAACCTTTTTAACAATACCAAAATCTATTATTAGTAAAGATTATGAAAAAAATAAACCCCGCATTATTCCTTATATTATTCATCAAACATTTAAAACAAATATAGTCCCTTTAAAGATGTTTAGGGCCGCACAATCATGGTTTCAAACGAATCCTAATTATAATTATAATTTTTATGACGATAATGATATTGAAACAATTGTTAGACATTTTAATACAGATGATTTTCATATTTCACGTAATCAATTATGGTCAGCATATAACTTAATGAACACTGGTGCTGGCAAAGCAGACTTATTTAGATACATTATTTTATATAATGAAGGAGGTTGTTATTTTGATATAGATACTATGTGTATTAAGGCTATTGACACATATATTGATACTGATGATGAACTAGTATCAGGTGTAGGTGAACGCGGAGATTTACATCAGTGGGGAATGATATATAAAAAAAAACACCCGTTTATAAAACGGGCAATTGAACTTAGCGTTTATAACATATTGAACCGACGATTTATTAAATATAAATCCCTTGAAGGATTAACTGGACCACCTTGCTTAGATATGGCGATTAAATTAATTTCCAATTTACATCTTGAATATCGTTTTAAACCTGGCAAATATACTATTAATAATTTTTTATTCCATGTTTTAAATGGTGATTATTTTGGTAATAATGTTATATTCAAATATAAAGGCTACAACGAAGACCTTCAATTGATGAAAATGAAACACTGGGGAAAAAACTCTATTTTTACTATATAATTAATTATGAAGCATTTAGCTAAAAATCTTAATTTTCATTTTCGATTTATACTTAACATATATCATAACAATTCTTTCAAAAAGATGTTCTATCATATTATCGGATAATCCTCGGAGTTTCATTTCTGTCTGTAGATGATTGCCAGCGATACCTCCTTCAGAATATTTTTTATATACATTAAAAAAGTGATCTCTTAGTTGATATTTTTGATTCACCCATTCATAGTCAAAACTATCTACTTTATTAAGTAAGTTATATATTATTTTAGAAGTAAAAAGTTCTTCGGCTATTTTTTTATGTAAAATATAAAAATTACCTTCGTTAAATATACCAATATTAGTAGGAAGACTATAATAATCTAATATTTGCTTGACATACATTTTAAAAGGTCCCCATGCTGATTCAGAAGAAGATAGGTCTAGATGTTCAATTAATTTATTTATATCAATATCTTTGGCTATAGGAGTTTTATAATCTATCCAACAATTGTTGAAAAACGCACCAATAGTGGAATCTTTGCATAAATTCAATATCTCTTTCAGATTCACAAGAAATGGTTTTATATATTCTACCCGCTTTGTGTTGTTCGATTTAGAATGTATGTAAAATATGTATTCATAATTTATCTTATTTTCCTTAAGATAAGTTGTAATAACAAATTTTGAACCTATATCCATACCATAATTAGGTATAGATATGAATGTATATTTATGATTTTTATTTATGGGGACAATACTTTCAATACAATATGTCACGATAATAGTAAAATGTTCTTGTAACGTATTTAAAATAGTAGAAAACATAAAATCAAAAGAGTTCAAATTATAACAATGAACAGCACATATATATTTGGATTTATGTTCCCCTTTATTAGAGAGTTTATATTTAACTTCAGAAGAAGGGTCTTGTAACCTTAATATATATTTATTAAATAATATCGGATACTTATAGTAATCTAAAAAAAGCGGCGGTGACTGATAATAAGATTTCATCAATTGTTCCATGCGGTTTACCCATTTACTATCATTTTTCCAAAATTGATGGCCACCAAAACTATTTATATTGACATAATTTTCAGTTGAGAAAGAGAAGGCTTCATCCCAATCAGCTACTTTACCAATATTATAATTAACCATAGTCCTACAAAAATAAATATCCTCTGGACGTTTATTATTATAAGTTATGATACGTTCTTCGAGAGACGGACGAGTAGCAATAGCTTCTAACATAATTTGTCTGGTTCTAATGCTAAATCCTCCATTTCCTACACAAATACGTTCTGTTCGTTCTTCAAATGGTGCTCCAATATAATCCCATTTTAAAAATTTATCAACGTTATTTTTAAAAATACAACTATCCTCTTGATATATTAATATCTTATCACTCTTCAGTATATTCCAGAATGTAGAAGAGGTTAAGAATAAAGAATATTCTTTTTGAGTAATATTTTTTAAAGTAGTTGTAACAATATTAATCTGAGGTGAAATAGATTGACATATTTTGGTCATAAACAAACTATTATATTGCCCACATACAATTGTATGAGACCATGATGGACCCAATTTTAATATTGTGTTTCTGATAATAAACTCAATATGAGGTAATATCCGAAACTCAACGATTACCGCAGTTTTATTGGAATTAACATCAAACTCGGGTATTGGTATTTGTTTTTGTTGTGGTAGATAGTTAACACACAAACTACGAAATAAACATTTATTTAAGTCATCTTTATTGTATGCTACTTCTCCTTGTTTATATTCTTCCATCGCCAGTTGTCTTGATGCGTGATATTGTTGTATTGCTGGAGTCGTATAAGGTATTTTATTATTATATCGTCGTTTTACCATATAAAATATATAAGGGATTTTATTTATATAAAAATAAGGAAATAAGTTAAAATCTTATATAGATTTTACCTTTTACATATAATAATAACATGTCACAAGTAGATATAGATGATTATTTTGACATGGAAAAAAACAATATATCGGATACATTAGATGATAAATGGATTCAAGAATTTGAACAATTGGAGAAAGATTATCATTCATTCTATAAAGAAGATGTAAATGTTATATCGTTTCAATTTGTGTATATGAATAGAAATAAAGAGATAGAATTTATAAAAAAAGAGAAAATAGACATGCAAGAGTCTAATCGTATATCCAAAGAGCATTTAGTAAGTATTTTAAAAGACAATAAAGAGATACATAATATACAATATTCTCTGGATTCTATGTGCAAATATAATATTAAATTGAATGTAGATGAAATTACTACGTATATTCGAAACCCTCATAATATTGAATATCTTAATGTGATACATTCATTAAATGATATTGTTTTTGAACCAACTATTTCTATGTTTCAAGATTTAAATACAATTTATATATTTTATATTCAGCGTAATTCTAGTAAACATACTACTACACGAAAAATAATATTTAAAAATCTGCCGAAAAATAAAAAGGGAACACGAAAAAATACATTTAAAAAAATAAATTAATGTATTTTAATTTATAAATGCAAGCAATTGCTGTATTAACAAGAGGGTACACCAATATACACCAATATAATATGTTAATTCAACGTAATTTATATATAAGTAAGTATTTGAATAATATAGAACAAACTGATATATTAATCTTTCATGAAGGTAATATCAATGATATACATCAAAATTATATAAAATCAAAAACACCTAATTTAAATGTAATATTTATTTGTATATTGGAATTTGCTTTCGATAAGAGCAAAAGTAGTATAAGATTTTACGAACCAACTAAAATGTTTGCTCTTAACTATAGACATATGTGTTCATTCTGGTTTGTTGATTTTTGGAAATATGTAGAAAAATATGAAAAAATAATTAGAATCGATGAAGATTGTAATATTTTTTTTAATTTAGACATGGTCTTTTATCTATTAAATTATAAAGCCGCAATATTTGGAAATTGGGTAATGGACGAAGATAAAGTAACATATGGTTTAAATAATTTTATGATGATGTTTTTAAAAAACAATAATTTAGTTCAGCGTATGAAACAAAGAAAACCATCGGGTCCTTATACAAATGTAATTGGTTTCAATATGAATATTCTGAGACAAAATAAATTATTAAATGACTATGTGAATGAAATAAAAGTCTCAAATAATATTTATAGATATAGGTGGGGAGATTTATCCTTATGGGGTGAAGCGTTAAGTTATTTTTTTCCTCCTAGTTTTTATCTCAAGTTAAATAAAATAAAATACTATCATGGTAGTCATAATCAACACGTAGAAAATGGATCAAACGTAAACAAAGTTAATGCTTTGTTTAATTTTAAGTAAAATTGATAATATTTAATTCATCATTTGAAAATAAATACATATAATGAATTATAATAAAATATACACAAGTCGGTTTAGTGATACTACATGGGACGAAAATATAGAATATCGATCACGACATAGTGATATTGGATGTATATATGGTTGTCCACTACGTCTTCATTCTAGAATACCTTTAAATGAACCCATTTTTGTAATTGAAATGAATAATACCAAAAATAAGATTGAAGGAATTGGATTAATTAGAAATCAAATAATTTTAGATTCATATCATCCTGTGTATAAATGTGGTAATTACAATAGATATATTTATAAGGGACAATATAGAATAGATAGAGAAGTAATTGGGCGTTATAATGAAAACTTATTAAATATACTGGATCATATCTTGTTTAAAGAAAAAACGCATATGAAACGAGGATCAGGAATAACGGCAATTCCCAAAAAAGTATTAAAACATGATTTATGTAAATCACATGATTTACAAAAAGAAATAGAAGTGTTATTTAAAAATTATTTTCCTAGTAAATCTGGTGAAGATAATATAGAAACTTAGTATAATAGTATAATATAATAGTATGAATACAAATGTTAGTGATTATTCGATAGTAGATTTATTAAATATTTTAGAGATAGATGTAAATGAAGATGATCTCACACCACAACTTATTATTAATAAAACCAACGACTACATTACACGTTTTAAAAAAGAGAATAATTTAACATTATCTACATTTTTTAATAATGTACAAATTCGACTTTTAACTTATTTAAAAGATGATAACGCATATACTAATAATGAAAACGATTATGAACAGGAGGATGATGAGGAGGATTATAACGATGATACCGATGATAACGATGATAAAAATCAGATACCTTTACCTCAATTAACCCAAAACTGGGTTAATAATCAATATTTAACACAAGATTCTAAGAGTCAAAACGATAAAATTACGAATAGAAAAAATAATATTCAAACTTTTCCAAATGAACATTTGCCTATGAAAAAAAATACTTTAGGCGTTAGTAATACATTTAATGTTCCTGTAGCACAAGGCGTATTAAATCCTAATTTAAAAAATATTACAACACGAATTATTAATTTAGATAGTCAGTATCGTGAAACAATTCTTGATTCTAAGGAAACTTCGACAGATTATACCTTAAATTTATCTGAACCATTAGTGAACGTATTATCTTTAAGATTGTATTCATTTCAAATACCCTATACATGGTATTGTATTGATAGTGAATATGGTAATAATTTTTTTTGGATTTCTTTTGTTAATACCTCAGGAGAAATAAATGATAGTGTTAAAATACAAATTTCTTCTGGAAATTATAATACAACAACTTTTACACAAGCTATTACAGCCAGTTTAACAATCGCAGGGTTTGATTTTAGTGCTACATCTAGACCAGGTGAACCTATTTATATTGCACCTACTAACAATAAGGTGTCTTTACTTTTATATGGAGGAACATATGGAACAGAAACTATAGATGAAAAAACGATAATTACATTTTTTGATTTTAATTCCAAAATTAAAAGTGATGAGGGTGATATAGCTAGTTGTAATACATCTTCATATATAAATCAAACTTTAGGATGGATCATGGGATTTAGAGAGCCTTCTATAAATGTTAATTTGAATGGAAATGTATCGGAAGCTATTATTAATTTATATGGTTCTCGATATTTTATTTTAGTTTTAGATGATTTAAACCAAAACCACTTGAATGATGGTTTAGTTACGATTACTGAAACATCAAAGACAATAAAATTACCCAAATATTATACTCCTACTCTTCCTTATACATGTACAGAACCCAATCCAACTTCTGATGAACCTAATAATGTTACCTATTCATCGTCAGCACAAGTTCTTCCAAGTGCACCTCGGGTTTTAACCCAATCACAAATATATTCAATAAATGAAATTATTAAGAATAATGAAAAAACATTAGATTATAAAACAAAATCTCCAAACGTATCAGATACGTTTGCCGTCATACCATTAAAAATCGGGTCTATGAGTTTAGGTGATGTATATGTAGATTTTGGTGGTTCGTTACAAGACAATAAGCGTGATTATTTTGGACCTGTAAATATAGTAAGATTAAGAATTAAATTATTAGACGATCGTGGAAATGTAGTGAATTTAAATGGAAATGATTGGTCAATTACATTAATATCAGAATCTCTTTATCAGTACTAAGTCGTAATTCAATATAATTAAATATTTAATTATATTAAATGATAAATGATTTCATATATACCATAGGACATTTTGCTCCTTTTTTAGTATCTACACTATCTTTATATTTATTATGGAATAAACAAAACTTTTTACATGCTTATATAATTGGTCTTATTATAGATTTCTTTGTTGTAAATAATGTATTAAAACATTTAATAAAATCTCCACGTCCATCAGAAGATATTGCTTTATTTTATGCTAAGAAAACTCATGCATATAATTTACTTAATCCACAACAATATGGTATGCCTTCTGGTCATGCTCAAAACTTATTTTATTCGTCTATATTTATTTTATTAACTTTCAAGAATGTTTATATTTCAGCGTTTTATTTTTTATTAACATTAATATCTTTGTGTCAACGTATTCTATATAAATACCATACCCCCTTTCAAATACTTATAGGGTGTATTGTTGGCATGATAATAGGATATACAACATATAACCTAACAACAAAAAAAATAGCCCAAAATACTAATATTAAAGATGATAAGCATTCTATAAGTAAATATGTAAATAACTAGGATTCATAACCTTCTTCACTTTGATAATCATCCGAAGATGAATCATTATCTGGCTCTGAAGGAAGAGGATCATGATTAGGGGATGTGAAATTATAAATATAATCTTCATATCCATAAGTATCTATATAATCATTACGATAAGTTTCATGATTATTAACAATTTTATTCATTATACTATGAGCATATTCATTATATTCTTTATCATTCATATTTTCTATTTTTCCCATAAACAACCCATCACCATTATCACTATCACTATCAGATTTTAAGCTATCTATATTTTTATTTTTTGTTTTGTTTCTAAAATTATTTCTATTATTTCTATTGATTTCAATCCATCCGTGGGGTAATTTATTTTCTTCCTTATCTTTTGTTTCATTTACCCATGTACTAACATTTTTATAAGTTAACTTGTTTACTTCCTCTGTATTTATTTCTTTTGACATATTTTTTTTTCCAATAGAATTAAGATCTGGAAATGATTCTTCCTTATACTTAAAAGAATTAGATGAGGAAAACCTATTTTTTTTATTGTAATTATCCTTCCATTTGCGACTCATTTTATAAGATGAAATATAAGATTGTGATTGTGATTGTGATTCTGTATAATATATAAAAATAAAATATTTATAAATCAATTTTTTTATATATTATATACACGTTACTTTAAATATCATCAATATCTACTTTATCATCATCACTATCTTGTGAAAACATTATATTTGAATTAGTTTTATTTGAGGTATTTAAACTTTCAATAATAGCTTCATAATCTGATTCTTTTTCATTAGAAAACTCAAAACTAGGTTCTTCATCATTATTACTTCCAAAATCATTATCTGAAAAGTTATTCCAATTAATTTTTACTTGTGATTTTATTTTTTCTTTGTCTGCATCTGAATATACCTCTAATAAGTCGCATTTTTGCATTTTTTTATCTCCCCCACCTGATTCAAACTCTCTAATACCTATTAATACCCATTTACCTCTAATTAACATATTGTCTCTTTTACCACGTCCGCGAAACTTACCACGAATTATACATAAGTATTCTTTATTATCAATATCTTTAACATGACACATACCATTACCAAGTAATGCTGTTACTTGGGCATATATTTCATATTCATTTTCTGATAATCGTGTTTTGTGATTAGCACGTGATGAAGCCATTACATGCTTACGAGCTTGACTCTTATGACCGCTTCCACCTTTAACATTTTTAACCATGATGATTGTTATATAGTATATATATGTATATATTTATTATAATAAAATCAATTTTATTTAAAATTGATATGACAATAAGTATAATGAAAATGATAATAATATATAATGAAAACCCAAAGCATTTTAATCCCTTCAATAAATAAAACTATTGAATATACTATAGGTCAAAATGCTCAAGATAATCATGACATAATAGATAATGCGTTAGAAAATGATATGTGGTTTCATATTAATAACAAACCATCATGTCATATTATTGCATCTATTCCAGATGATATCAAAAGAAAGGATATGAAATATATAATTAAACAAGGTGCTGTTTTATGTAAACAATATTCTTATCCGGCAATAAAAAATCTCGAAATAGTTTATACTAAAATAAAAAATATAACAAAAACTGAAAAAATAGGTCAAGTTATACCTAATCCTGCTTCCATTATTACTATTTAATAATTTATCTTATTAATTTTTAAGAAATCATCATTTTTTAGATTAATTATACCTTTATATTTTTCATATACTTCTTTCCACGTACGTTGAACAATAATCTTTTGTAATGTTTTACCAATAACATCTATTCCTTGTTCATCAGGTTCATAACCATATTCTTCATAAAAATCTTCTATATCACTATCATCATTAATTTCCATTTTTTCGTTGGTTTCATTAAATACACCATTATATTCTTTAATTCTATGATCCCATACAGGACAGCCACGAGTATAATATTCCCAATTATTATAATAAATATTAATTACATCCTTTCCTTCACGTGCTAAGTTAAATAAACTTAAATAATTTTCTTCATCGATAAAATATTTACAAGCCAATGGTAATACTTTACGAATAACATAATATTCTTGTTTAATTCCATTTTTGTCTACATATGTATTACTTTCTGTATCCTCTTTAGCGATAGTTTTATATTCATTATATAAATCTCTATCATGTGATACATATATATTAGGACCCATTTCAATATTTTTAGAAAACATATAATAATGCATAATATTAGCTAATAAAATTTTATAAGGAGCTATATTATTTGTTGAACTATATTTTAATTGTGCGTGCCATTTATTTAAAAACATTTTATTATAGTCGTGATTAAGTTCTGAAAATATTTTAATAATTTCATCTACATAATTACTTGAATGTGTAAATAAATATTTACTTAAACGAATATAATCTTTCTTTTGTAATATATTTTTGAATACTGAAGGAGAAAATTGCGTATTTTTTAAAGAGGAGTTTTCTAATAATTTACATAATATGAAGGTATCAATATTTAGTGGACGAACAAAGAAGTTTGCTATAAGCGAATAAATAATATCGCTTTTATCTTGTAAGGTTTTTGCTTTTGTCCATTCGTTTTCCTTTTTAAGAATATATGCATAATAGGAAGGATTCAACGTATGGAATAAATCATAATATATTTTCCATATTATTTGAAATAAATACTTTTCAAATCCTGAATAAAATAATTCAAATGCCCAAAATAATGCTTTTTCCTCTTTACGTTCAAGAACGCATGTAAACAAAGATATGTCAACTTCTTGTTTTATATATAAATAACGTGTAAATATAATTTCATTATTCATGGTATTTAGTAATTTTGTACTATATATTTGAAATTATCAATTTTATTTATTTCGTTGTTAAATATATAATGGCAGAAAGTTGGATTGACGTAGTCAAACGTGTTTTTAAGGAGGGTAAAAAGAAAGATAAAGACTATAAATTTAAAGACGCATTAGTCGATGCTAAAAAGGTTTACAAAAGTGCTGATAAGGATATTAGCAAAGGTGTGAAAGATGTTAAGAAAGTAGTTAAAACTAAAAAACACCATAAAAAATCTAAATCTAAATCCAAAAAGAGTAAATCACACAAGCGTAGATCTCGTAAAACCAAAAAACGTCATCACAAATAAATAATACGATTATAATTGTTATACACCATTGAATATTTAAAACGGTGTTGTTTTTACGACACTAAAACGTAGTCGTTGTAAAAACGGAACACGCAAAAATAAGAAAACCGGAAATTGTGAAAGTGTTTTAGATAAGATGATGAAATTAGTTTAAATATATAATAATGGTATTATTATTATACATTAATGCATGGTATATATTTAAATATAATTAATTGTATAATATAATGTCGTTAATCAAAAAAGTAGATGTCTGTTGTGGATTAAATTGGGGAGATGAAGCTAAGGGAAAAATTGTTTCGTCTTTAGCTAACACAGGACATTATGATATGATATGTCGTTGGACAGGTGGAAATAACGCAGGGCATACTATATACAGAAATGGTGTTAAATATAAAACGCATTTAATACCAAGTGGAGTATTTTATAATACATTATCTATTATTGGACCAGATTGTGTTGTAAATGAATCAAGTTTTCACGAGGAAATTAATTATTTAAAAAATAACGGGTTTAACACAGAGTGTATTAAAATTTCACCAAAAGCTCATATAATAACAAGTTTACATATTGAACAAGATAAACAAAGATATCTTAATAATACCTCCACGGCCAAAGGTATTGCACCATGTTATCGGGATAAATACGATCGTAAAGGAATACAAGCAAAAGATGTAGAGTCATTTGAGCCTTATTTATGGGACGAACAATTATATGGTAACATATTATGTGAAGGAGCCCAAGGTTTTTGGCTTGATATAAATCAAGGAAATTATCCATATACAACATCTAGCACTACATTACCATATGGCGCATGTAGTCTAGGATTTTCACCCCAACTAATAAAAAATATCTATGGTGCTACAAAAATATACGATACTCGCTCAGGTTACGATCCTTTATTTCCTGAATCTTTGCGAGATGATATGGATTTATTACAAATTGCCAGAGTGGGAAATGAAATCGGAACGACCACAGGAAAAAATACACATGTAAATTGGTTAAACTTGGATAAGTTAATAACAGCAATTAATATAACTGGAACAACACATATTATTTTCTCCAAGGTTGACATAATTGAACTAGTTAATGTGTTTAAGGTTATTCATTTTGATAATATTATAACGTTTTCAACAATTATAGAAATGACAGATTATATATCTCAACAAACTTATCAACATTGTGGATTCATTCAAAAAATTATTTTTTCTGACAATCCAGAGAATGTATCATTTGATACGCAAACAAAATTTGCACCTAGTAAAAAAATAGATATCGTAGTAGAAGAATATTAATATTAAATATTCAAACATGGAGCTTACACAATTCTTGAATCTGTGTTAAATTCATTTCATCTAATATATTGCTTATTTTCAATATATTATTTCTCTCATCATTTCTTTTTATAGGATCAGGATTTATATTCTGAATGAATATATTATACATTTTCGTAATAATGTTATCTGTTTTTAATAAATCTGGATTTTTCGATAGAAATAAGTCTCTCAAAAACAACAAAAACATGATACATATTTGGTAGTTATTCCAGGTATTACTTTTATTTAATAAAATATTTATAATATCATATTTTGATTTTTGTAAAAGGTGTTGATGAGAGAAAAAAGACGATTCTTTATATCGTTTTAAATAATCTTTTGTAAAAATATTTAAAGAAGATAGCCCATATTTACCAGTAACGTCTTCACATATTTTTTCTAAATCTGATACATCAATATGATCTCTTTTATTCTCTAATATAAAAAGAATTATGTGATATTCTACAGGTAAAAATATATTAATATTATATTTTTTATTGAATATTATATTTATTCTTTCAGGAGTTAACTTAGTATATACAAATGAATATTGTAACGCATGTATTATTGGTAAGTCGTTATGATACATTTTGATTAAAAAAGGCGACAAATCTAATACTACTATTGATTCTTCTCTCATAATTTGCAAAGATTCAGATAAATACTTAAACATATGAAATATCATATAAACTCTTTTATGTAACAAATTGTTATCATTATATAAATATTCATATAATGTCTTTTCTGGTTTTATTACTCTTTCATATATCATTATGTAATTATCCGTGTTTTTGAATTTCTTATATTTCACGTTTAAACTATCAGTTAATTCTGTAATATTTAAATCCATTTCTTTACAAAAAAAAGAAAATCTATATTCATATTTTTTTATAACTTCATTTACTTCTAATTTCATTTTAGTATTTGTATCATATTTTAATAGATGTTTTAATAATATAGAAGATTCACTCTCTTTTTCTTTGTCTTGAATAAAAAAAGAATTTGAAATCATCTGTATATACATAAATAATATTTTTTGTATTTATTTATTTATTTGGATAAAATATCTATTTTTATATGTTTTTTTAAGTTTATTTGTAACATCTTCTGTTGATAGAGAATTACCCAAACAATCATCTATCTGTTCTTTTATCATTTGAGATTGAATAGTACAAAACTCGGTAAACGCGTTGGATGGTTTAAAATCCTTTTCTTGTAATGACTCCTTTATGTGATCATCCATTAATTTAAGTAATTCCTTATTCAAACTTTGATATTTTCGACGTTCAGTTGGTGCCTTTTTTTTAGTTCCCTTTTTTCGGTAATAATATCGCGCACTTTTATATAATTTGTCTATTACGTTTCCCTTATATCCATCTCTAGTTAAACGTTGAACTTCATTATTAATTAACTCATCATTTTCTTCTCTCCATTTTTCCCAAGATTCTTTAAAATCTACTCTAGTATCGTATTCATGTATTTTTGAAAAGGCAAATATTAAATCTATCAATTCTTGGGAAAACTTATAACGATAAATATTTATTACGTTATTATTTGAAACTTCAGATAGAGATTCGTGTCTGTCATTAGATTTAGATTTTCCTTCACAAATAACCATGTCTGGCCTATTATGTCTTGAATGAAAAACTCCTCCATTACTATTATCACCGGTAGGAGTAGAATAATATACAGATGAACTACTTCCATTCGTATCCATTTTATTAGATGTTAAATTTAACATTATAATAAATATTATTTCAATTTTAATATTTATTATATATATGGCTATTTATTACTATACATTACAATACCAAACGTACTTAAATAAACAAAATAATCAATATGAAGATATAATTACTTTAAACACTTTTCCGCGAGGACCTCTTCAAAAATTAATTAGAAAAATTCGTTTACCCATATTGTCTCCTTTTGAGGTAGAGCCATATTCTTCATGTAATAATAGATGTTGTTATGCTATTATGTCTAGATATAATTTTATGCATGATTGTGAATTACCTGATTTATTATCTTTTTTAAGTAATAATGGCTATAGTATAAAAACAGATATTACCAATATGTTTAATCAAAATCAACATACAAATAATTCTATTATTTGTTATATTAGCTATATTACACAATAATTATAATTTTCTGTACCTATTATAATTATATGAATAATAGTAGTAATAATAATTCATTTTTAAATGCAAAAGAAATTAATACTTATCAAACTAGCTTTTTACAATCTAATATTGATTCTATTGATAATAATATGAAACGAACTGTATTAAGTTTAAAAAAAAAGCCTACAACACCCTATAAATATATGATAGGAACTATAGTTTATCTCCTTATTTTTGTGATTATTATCCCTATTATATTACTTAATTATAACTATTATACGATTTTAGCCGCATATTTCCCTAATGTTGATATGATAGCTACTATTTTAGGATATAATGGTGGACCAGAATTATTTGGTCATCGAAATGTATGGAAATATTTATATAATCCATCTAACTTTACTATTTTAGGATTCGTAAGTACCACTATTATGAATTATTTCGCACTGATTGGTGCAACATTTATAATTGCGATGAAAACTTATAAGACTAATAGTTGGAAACAAGGGTGGGGGCTCGCATTTATTATGATTATTTGCACTTATTTAGCACCTGGAAATATTATTGTTATTTTACAAGATAACTTTAATAAGCTTCTTACTAATGAATTTAATATAAAAAGTTTTAATATTAACTATGTTTTGGGAGTTTTATTTGGATTTATTGTTGCTATTTGTATCATTTTGTTGGAATCTTTGTTAATTAAAGAAACACACTCTCATATCGTATATGCTATTGATAAATTTGTGTGGTTTATGCATAGATTAAAAATATTAGAAAAATTGATTTAATATCATGTTATTATTATTTATTATATACTATGGAGTTCTGTCAAAAATATATTCTTAATTATGATACTTATTCATCTGAACAGCAACAACAACTTATTAAATATTTTAATCAATTAGATGATAAACAAAAACAAATACTATCTATTGCTTATGAGCATCTAGGTTCATCCTTTAATGTAATTAAAAGTAATGGTTTTAAAAATTGGGTTAATAATACCAATTAAATGTAAAAACTTACAATTGATATTATTATTTTATTCTGTTTTATTTTATTTTTTATCAGTATTTTCAAACTCTTTATTTGATGTTTTAATACGCGATTCAGCATTTGATCTTGATTGTGATATTTTATTATAATCTTTTAATGTATTTTGATATCCTTGATTGAATAATCGTGATGTCATAGATACTGAATTAATATTTGAACTTAATGCCAACGAAACAGCTGTAATATCTCTTATTAAAGATATTACTATATCTATTCCTGGAATATCTTCTAGAGTATTAAAAGTTACACTCACTATCGTTTTAATTATTGTCTTTACCATTTTTGTAACTATAGGAACCAATTCATCTAGAATATGCTCTGCTTGAGGAGCCGCCGCCGTAACTATATCTTCAGCTATATCTCCTGCTTTTTCAGCAGATTCTTTAAGACTTTCAATAAAAACTGGATCATTTAATTTGCTTTGTAATCCTTTTACTACTCTATCCATAAATATTTTCGTTTTTTCTATTGCTACATCAAACTCTCCTGCTTTATCTGCTTCTTCTAAAACGTTATTTAATTTATTTACAAAACATAAACTTAATCCTTTTAATTTATCTGTTGTTTCTTTAGTTAAAATATTATCACTTAAACCAATCTTATCACTTAAACCAATCTTATCTATTATATTTTGTATATCTATTTTTTTTGTTAATCCATTTAAATTATCTAATTCTGATTCACTTTTATCTAACATACCCTCATCTTTATCAGATGTGTTTTTATCATCTTTTTGTATAGGCACATATCCAAATGAGTGCACTACAGCATTTACTAATTTATCACCTAAATTAGTTATGGTATTTGTTGTATTATCAACTATTACTTGTGATGATGTTTCTAATTTTTTTATCTTTTCTTCTTCAGGAGCTCCTCCCCTATAGTAACGTTTTTTGGTATACTTTTTTCTAATATTTTTCTTTCCCTTTCTATATCTTGTTTTATTAATCATAATATAGGTATATACTTTTTTCTAATTAAATATTATTTAATTTTTTAAAATCAGCAAATGTTAATTTATGTCTATTATCTACTTCTTCTTTTTTTATTTTTTTAGTAAATAAAAAATTGGAGAAACGTCCTTCATTAGCATATACATTTATATTTTTTTTTATATTATTATCTACCTTTATATCTTTACCAGAATTAACACTGGTTTTACTTGATTTATTTTGTGATGGCTTAGCTGACTCTTTATTATACTTTTTAAAATTCGCAAACACATTTTTCTTTTTTGGAACATTATTTATATTTTTTTCATTTTCTAACTCTTCTTTTAATAATTCTTCTCTTTCTCTTTCTCTTTCTCTTTCTCTTTCTATTTCCTTTTCTTTTTCTTGTTTACTTAATTCATCTTTAAAATCTTTATATATGCTTTTACAATTATTCATTATAACATATTTTCTGGCTATTGTCTCTAAATAACGATATGGTATATTATGATCGGCATAATATACAAAAATCTTTCTATTATTATCATAACTCATCATTACATTTCCTAATGGTGTATTTTCGTATATAAAACTAATTTTCAAATTATTTAATCTTTCTTCATCTAATTCTATTATATCCAGATTATTATATTTATCCATGTATTTATATTCATAATAAACTTCTTTTTTTTTTTCAATCTCTAATTTTTCCTTATCATCTTGGTTATACCAATATAAACTATCTAACCTATTCGATAAAAATGAACGAATATAAGGATGATTTCGAACAGCACCTTCCATTAAAAAATAGAGAGCTAATATAAAAAATAAGTTTATATAGTGAATTGGAGTTGGAGTTAATGATTCATCGTTACAGGTTTCTATTTCCATCTTTTTATAATATATTAATATCTTATTAATATCTTATTAATACCTTATTTGTTTAATTCATTTTTTCTACGTTGAAATAATTCAAATACTTCACTTTGTAAATCTGCACAACGAAGTAATTCATATGAGTTATTAGTATTTGTAGGATGTAACTTCACTAGCCATAAATCTTTCACTTTTTTATCATATTTTTTTTCTAATATTGCCTTATATGTATTTAATTGAAGACTATAATGCCAATAGTTAGTGTTGGGTAAATGTTCTACACATTCAGTGGTTGCTGATTCTCCAAAATTATTTATTTTTGATATATCTTTACTTCTTTTCCAATCATAAATAGACAAAGAACCATCCTGATTTTCATATACCATATCTATCGACCCTGCTAATTTTAATTCTTCATCATATATCATCCATTCAGTTCTATATGGAACCTGAAGAGGATATTTCTTTACATAATTTAAAAAGAAATCCCATTCTATAGATTCATTTGGAGGCTTTTCTCCTTCATTAATTCGTTTATTATACGACTCCAATAATGATTCATGGGTATACCTTTTTTTTACATTTTGATTCATAAAACATTCTATATCAAAATGTAATGCTGTTCCTGCTCCTGATACCTCCTTTGCATTTTTACTCCATTGTTCTTTTATTTCTTCTGAACTCATACCCCAATACTTATTTTCACTATGCCAATTTTTTCCTTTCATCATTTTCTCTATTACTTTATCAGCATTAAAATGAGGAAAATGACTATGATTCCATGTTGTTACACTTGTATATACACTTGTTAGATCATTCGTTATCGTATATTTATGACTTGGCTCATCAAACATTAAATATTTATCTCTATCATGTCCATTTTTTTCACTTAAAATAGGTTCTAATTTTGACATTATGATTTATATATAAATATTTAATTTAATTAAGTATTTTTCAATTTATTTTTATTTTATGTATTGATTTTTATTTTGTGTCTTGCTGCTTAGATCTCAAATACGTATATGGTCCTTCGCCTCTTAATTCTACATCTTCTTTATTTGGTTCTGTATTCACTTGTGCTCGTTCACCATACAGGTGCCAAAAGAAACTACCACTATCTCCATATACTGTAAACTCATTGTTTTCTACTTCACTTGTGGTGTATGTATTCCTTATTACAATATGTGGGCTGTATATTGGTGTTATTTGTATAGTAAAATTAGTAGCTAATTTATCTACATAATGGGGTAATTGGATTGTCACTTTTCCTTCACTTTCTATTTTTGCTTTTCCGCGATAATATACACCAGCTTCGGGACCTTCCAAACAAGCATGGACTAAATATTTATTTTTATCTACTGGATGATCTATGACAAATGTTTTATTTGCATCGTAACAAACTTCAGCGGTATAATCATTATAATACAAACCATTCGCTGTACTTCCATTTACATTTCGTATTGGACTAATATAACAAGCATATATGTTCGAAGGCGGGGGTACGTTCGATGAACCCGTTGCATTTATACAGATACAACCTTCTGGCTGCGCCGAAGCGAAGGCTCCTAAGGCTATACTATTATTCCCTTGCCCAAATTGACAAGTTTGATAACCTATTGCTATACTGGCAGATCCTTGTCCAGTTTGACCAGCCCGTGAACCTATTGCTATTGCGCTTCCTCCAATCCCACTTTGGTTATTTTGACCAGCCTCATAACCTATTGCTATACTTTGACTGTCTTGGTTATTTTGACCAGCATTATAACCGATTGCTACACCGCCAGATCCTTGTCCTTGTAGACCAGCGGCTGTACCTATTGCTACACTATTTAGTCCTTGTCCAGTTTGACCAGATTGATAACCTAATGCTAAACTATATTCTCCTTGTCCAGTTTGACCAGCCTGTGAACCTATTGCTATTGCGCTTCCTCCAAACCCACCTTGGTTATTTTGACCAGCCTCATAACCTATTGCTATACTTTGAGTCTCTTGGTTATTTTGACCAGCATTTTTGCCAATTGCTATATTTACACCTGTTGCTAGTGGGCCTCCTCCAAACCCACCTTGGTTAGTTTGACCAGCATTTGTGCCAATTGCTATACATTCAATCTCTTGGTTATTTTGACCAGCATTTGTGCCAATTGCTACACCGCCAGATCTTTGTCCTTGTAGACCAGCGGCTGAACCTATTGCTACACTCAGATCCCCTTGATCAGTTAGTCCTGCGTTTGTGCCAATATGAATCGATGTGCTCCCTACTTCCCATGTTGTTGTTCCACTATTCCAGTATAAATAATCACTATAATCAGTTCCAGCAGGCAATCCTATAGCACTACCACTATTTATGTCATATTTAATCTCCTTTGTATCAGCATCATAACGTAATACGCCTGTTGCTCCGCCTATTACACCCGTCATTTCACGGATTGGTGAAATATATAATGCACCAGCTGTTTCTCCATTTACTGCTGTTTCACCTCCACTTATCACGATACTATTGTTTGGTTGTCCTTGTTGGCCAGAATTATAACCTATGGCTACACTATATTCTCCTTGTTCAAAATTTCCAGCTTGATAACCTAATGCTAAACTATATTGTCCTTGTCCAGTTTCACCTGCGTTTGTGCCAATTGCTATACTATGAGCCCCTTGACCAGTTTGACCAGCATTTGTACCAATTGCTAGACTCAACATTCCTTGTCCATTTTGACCAGCATTATAACCGATTGCTACGCTCTCAACACCTTGTCCAGTTTGACCAGCTTGTTTACCTACTGCCACACTATTTGCCCCTTGGCCAGTTAGTCCTGCGTTTGCGCCAATATGAACCGAGCTGCTTCCTACTTCCCATGCTGTTATTCCACTATTCCAATATAAATAATCACTATAATCAGTTCCAGCAGGCAATCCTATAGCACTACCACTATTTATGTCATATTTAATCTCCTTTGTATCAGCATCATAACGTAATATACCTGTTGCTCCACCCACTACACCCGTCATTTCACGGATTGGTGAAATGTATAATGCACCAGATGTATCTCCATCTAATTTATCTGGACCTGCGTTTAATACAATAGTATTATCTGCATGGTTATTGAAACCAGCTTTATTACCTATGGCTATTGAATTTTCTCCCATTGAATTTTGACCAGCATAATACCCTAAAGCTATGGAATAAGGAGACTGATCATCGGACCCAGCATGATCACCAATAGCTATTGCGCTTCCTGTAATTCCACCTTGTTCCTTTTTACCAGCATCTAGACCTATGGCTATACTATTTGCCCCTTGTGCAGTCTGACCAGCTTGTAAACCTATTGCTACACTTTTTGTTCCTTGTCCATTTTGACCAGCAATATTACCTATTGCTACACTCTGGTTCCCTTGTCCATATTCAGCAGCACCTGAACCTAATGCTACACTATATTCTCCTTGTCCAGTTTCAGCAGCTTGACTGCCTAATGCTACACTACCTTCACCTTGCTCAGCATTACCAGCATCATAACCTATTGCTACACTATTATTTCGTTGTCCAGTTTGTCCAGCACCTGAACCTATTGCTACGCTTTGTGTCTCTTGTCCATTTTGTCCAGCTTGATAACCGATTGCTACACTCTGAGATGCTTGGCCAGTTAGTCCAGAACTTGGACCTATTGCTACACTATGAGCCCCTTGTCCAGTTAGTCCTGCGTTTGCGCCAATATGAACTGATGTGCTTCCTACTTCCCATGTTGTTGTTCCACTATTCCAGTATAAATAATCACTATAGTTAGTGCCTGTCACATCTAATCCAGCACCAGCAGGTCCTGTTGCCCCGGTTGAACCAGTATGACCTGTAGCACCTGTGGAACCTGTGGAACCCATAGGTCCTGCTGAATGTAGTAAATTACCTGATGCATAATATCCTGTGATACCTTCAGCATTATTTAATGTTATATCTCTTAGTGTGTCTGAAACAATACTTACAGAAGCTATTTTATAATAACCTACTGGACTATCATTACCTATTAATACCCATGAACCTGTTGAAAAAGCAGCTAATCCTAAAGTATTTCCTGTAGGAGAATCTTTTAATCGAAGAGTAGGACTAATTTCCCCAGGAATAAGAGTAGCACCGCCAGAAAAAATTTCACATGTATTTTGTTCACCAGCATCTCCTTTTGCCCCAGTAGAACCTGTAGAACCAGTTGCGCCTGTTGAACCTGTTAATCCTATGGCGCCTGTCGAATGAACATAATTATTTGGATAATAAATGCCTGTCGAACTTTCACTATTATATAATCTTATCTCTCTTTCTGTACTTGAAGTAGTATTTACAGAAACTATTTGATAATAACCTACAGCACTATTGTCATTATCAATAACTAACCAAGTGCCTGTGGTAAAAGCACTTAATCCTATTGTATTCCCTGAAGGAGAATCTACTAATGTAATTAAATCTGATGTAGTTCCTGGAGGTATAGAACCAGTAGAACCAGATATTTGAGCTGTATTTTGTCCACCTGCATCTCCTTTTTCTCCTGGTGATCCAGTAGAACCAGTTGCTCCAGTAGCGCCAGTAGAACCTGTAGCTCCTGTAGCACCTGAACCTGTAGCGCCTGTAGCACCGGTGGAACCAGTAGAACCTGTAGCACCTGTTGCGCCTGTAGAACCTGTTTCTCCTATTTCTCCTTTGTCTCCAACTGTTACAAAACTTAGTGTTGATGTATCTCCTTCAGAAAAATGATATGTACCTCCTATATGAGTAATTGCTAATTCCCAACCATAATATCCTATACTCTGTGGACCTATTGCGTCGTTAATACTATATTCTATCCAATCATGAGTTGGGACTCCTGCAGGTCTGTCTCTTACAATTCGCACAAAACCTTTTACACTATTTGTTACAGCATCTAGGGCACCCAAAAATCCACCTACCGTATTTCCATCATAATCATAATTATTTAGATACATTGCTGTTGCACCTAATTGGGTAGGTGTTATATTTACAATTCCTGTACCTCCTACAGCATTATGCGTTGTTCCATAAAGATATTGAAATGCCTGACCGCCAAAAACTCCTGGTTCACCAGTAGCACCAGTAGCGCCTTTCGCACCGGTAGAACCTGTAGCGCCTGTCGCACCAGTAGAACCTGTTGGACCAGTAGAACCTGTTATGCCTATGGAACCAGTTGCGCCTGTGGAGCCAGTAGCGCCTGTAGCACCAGTAGAACCTGTAGCGCCGGTAGAACCTGTAACGCCTATGGGACCTATTGAACCAGTAGCACCTGTTGCTCCTGTGGAACCTGTTGCGCCAGTTGAACCAGTTGCGCCAGTAGATCCTGTTGATCCGGTTGGTCCTGTTGATCCGGTTGATCCTGTTGATCCTGTTAGACCAATAGGTCCTGATAAATAGACTATATCATTTTCATCAATTCTACCTGTAACACCAAGTTCATTATAAACTTGAATATTATTAATTGGACTAGGACCTGTAATACCTGATATTACACTGCTAATTATTTTATAATATTTTGCATCACTACTATCATTATTAATAAATATCCAAGAATCTGTTATAAAATTAGCTAATCCTGTGGTATTTCCTATTGGATTAGGTTGTAATATTATAGATCCTGATGTACTTTCAGGGAATATGAACGTAGTAGTAGGTCCAAAAACTTCTGCTGTATTTTGTTCACCTGGATTACCTTGCGGACCGGTAACACCAATAGATCCTGTAGCACCAGTTGAACCAGTAGCACCTGTAGCACCTGTAGCGCCGGTAGAACCTGTTATTCCTATATCTCCCTTATCTCCAACTGTTACAAAACTTACAGTAACATCATCGGAACTGGCAAAAGCATGGTCTCCACCAACACGGGCAATATCTAACTTCCAACCAGTATGACCCATGAAGGTTGGTCCATACGCATCACTAATACTATATTCTATCCAATCATGATTTGGAACTCCTGCTGGGGGATTTAATACAATTCGTACAAATCCTTTTATGCTATTTGTTACAGCGTCTAAGGCAGCCAAAAATCCCCCTACAGTATTTCCATCAGCATCATAATTATTTACATACAATTCAGTTGCACTTAATTGACTTGGTGATACATTTATTACTCCTGTAGCTCCTATTGAAGTCGCAGGGGCCGCATCATAAATATATTGAAAAGCTTGTCCACCAAAAACTCCAGGTTGTCCCGTAGCACCTCTAGCTCCAGTTGCGCCTGTAGAACCTGTACATCCGGTTGCGCCAGTAGCACCTGTCATACCAATTGGATGTGTGTTATATTTAATTTCTTTAGTAGATACATCATAACTTAACACACCTGTTACTCCTCCAATTAATGTTGTACCACGAATTGGTGAAATATATAATGACCCAGTTGCACCTGGATCTCCATTTAAAGCTGTTTCGCCAGCGTTTAATACGATACTATTAGCAGGTTGTAAGTCATATCCTGCTTTATTACCAATAGCTATTGAATATTCTCCTTGATTAAAATAACCTGCTTCACTACCTAATGCTATTGAACTTAGTTTTTGTTCTCTGTTTCCTGCTTTGTTCCCTATTGCTATAGCGTTTGAATCTTGAGTATTATATCCTGCTTCATTACCAATAGCTATCGCACTTCCTGTACTTCCTCCTTGTTCATAATTACCTGCTAGAGTACCCATTGCTATAGAGTTTTTCGCTTGATCAGTATCACCAGATTCAAAACCTATTGCTACACTATTTTCTCCTTGGTTCTCAAACCCTGCTTTATTACCAATCGCTATTGCATTTCCTGTATTTCCAATTGATTGATTTTGGTGCCCTGCTTGATTACCTATAGCTATACTTTGTAGCCCTTGTCCTTCCTTGCCAGCCTCATTACCCATCGCTACACTCTGACTTCTTTGTCCTTCCTTGCCAGCCTCATTACCCATCGCTACACTCTGACTTCTTTGTCCAGTATTACCAGCCTCATAACCTATTGCTACACTCTGACTCCCTTGTGCACGTTCGCCAGCCTCATAACCCATCGCTATACTATATTCTCCTTGATTATATCCACCTGCTTCACTTCCTATCGCAATACCATATTGTTTTTGATATTCTGTTCCTGCTTTATTACCTATTGATATGGTAGCCTGTCCTGTTTCACCAATTAATCCTGCTTCAGATCCTATTGCAACTGCGTGTTGTCCTAGTGCATCTTGTCCAGCATTATAACCTAGATGAACTTCAGAACTTCCTACTTGCCATTCTGTTAATGGATCCCAATATATATAATCACTATAATTGGTTCCTAATACATCAATAAGACCTGTAGCTCCTCTTGGGCCAGTAGCACCTGTGGACCCTGTTGCACCATTAAATCCATCAGCACCAGTTGCGCCGGTTGCGCCAGTAGCCCCTGTAACACCTGTAGCACCTGTAACACCAGTTGCGCCGGTTGCGCCAGTAGCCCCTGTAACACCTGTAGCACCTGTAACACCAGTTGCGCCGGTTG
>Ga0206125_10000846_pt1 | contig 38169 bp, 42 predicted proteins | sample Helgoland_Spring_4_FD_148598 | JGI IMG/M metagenome (GOLD analysis project Ga0206125, IMG submission 148598) | Pelagic subsurface seawater microbial communities from Kabeltonne, Helgoland, North Sea - Helgoland_Spring_Bloom_20160331_1 | ecosystem: Environmental > Aquatic > Marine > Epipelagic ... | reverse complement strand
ATTTTGTCAAAGTGGATCGCCTGATTGTCGAGAAACTTGAAAAGGGTGAAAGCGGAAAAACCGAGTTTCAAAAATTAATGGGTGGTATGACCGGCACTGGTGTGGATGTGATTGTGCCCTTTGTGGAGAAGGCGACAATCATTCCTACTTTGTGGCAGCAGGGTGTGCAGTATATTCAGGGGCACTATATTCAGAAGCCGGCTTTTGAGATGGATTATGATTTTTCCGAAGGACCTTAAGTGTGGCCTTAAAGATGGACATTGAAAATGCCCCCATTCACTTAAGCCACTAATCCAAAATCAACGTATCCTTATCACTGTATCCCAACAGATAGAGAATCCCATCCAGACCCAGATTGGAAATTGACTGCTCAGCAGAGGCCTTCACCAGCGGCTTGGCTCTGAAGGCAATACCCAAGCCGGCAATCCCCAACATCGGCAGGTCATTGGCTCCATCACCCACAGCAATTACCTGCTGCAACTTAAGACCCTCTTTTGCGGCAATCTCGCGCAGCAGTTCGGCCTTGCGCTGACCGTCAATAATATCGCCAGATACCTGACCGGTAACCAGACCATCTTTAATATCCAGCTGGTTGGCATAGACATAGTCCACCCCCAGGCGCTGCTGCAGATACTCGCCAAAGAAGGTAAAGCCACCGGAGACAATCGCGGTTTTATAGCCAAGTTTTTTCAAGGTGGAGATCAGATGTTCGGCGCCCTCATTTAAGCGCAGACGCTCGGCGACTGATTGCAGTACCGAGGTATCCAGCCCCTTAAGCAGGGCCATACGCTGAGTAAAGCTCTGCTTAAAGTCTATCTCGCCCTGCATGGCCGCTTCGGTAATCGCAGCCACCTGTTCGCCAACACCTGCTTCGATCGCCAGCTCGTCGATAACCTCGGCATCAATGAGTGTAGAGTCCATATCAAACACTACCAGGCGACGGTTGCGTCTAAAGATGCTGTCCTCTTGATAGGCGACATCAATATCGTATTTGCTCGACAGTTCGAGAAGTGCATTTTTCAGTTGCAGGGCATTTTCAGGTTCGCCACGCACCGAGAATTCGACACAGGCGCGACCGAGCTTTTCGGTCTCGTCGAGCTTAATTCGCCCGGAGAGTCGGACAATTTTATCGATATTCAATCCAAAATCACTGGTCACTGTGGTGACGGCGGCGAGATGCTCGGAGTTAATCTTGCGCGCCAGCAATGTCACTATATAGCGTGACTTGCCCTGCTGTTCGACCCAGTCCTGATAGCGCTTATCGGAGATTGGCAGGAATTGCGCCTGCATATCCAGATCGAGGAGTTTTGTCTGGATATCTCTGATCATGGTTTCGGAGTTATCGCTCTTTGGCACTGAAGCGAGAATACCCAGAGTGAGCTGGTCGTGGATTACCGCCTGACCTATATCGAGCACGGTGACATCGAAGCGCGATAGCACAGCGGTAACCACACTGGTGACACCGGGTTTGTCTTGTCCCGACACGTTTATCAGTAATATATCTTTCACAGAATCCAGCCAAAGTAATTTTAAGAGCGCTATTATATAAAAGCTGCGGGAATAGGATAGAATACTCGCCAATTAATTTTCAATCAGGCAATAATTTAAGGATTTCGGGATGCATCGCCAATTCTCCATGGCCAGGAAATTACCCGCTACTGTATTGTCTGCCTGTCTAATCTTCGGTCTGTTCAGCTGGATTGTTCTCTTTAGTCATGCCACCAGTGTTAGCAAAGATACATTGCAGGAAAAAGGCGAACTGACTATTGGCCAGCTGGTCGAGCTGGTTCGCGCCCCGCTATTCAACAATGACAACATCAGTATTCAGGTGGCGCTGCAAAAAGTCACCGAAGATCCTTCCATTATCAGCGCCAGTGTCGAGGATGTTGAGGGACAGCTTGTAGCCCAGAGTAAAAAAACCACTATCGAGAAAGTTATCGCCAACAGCTTTAGCCGCGATATTGTTTTTCAGGATACGCTGGCGGGCAAGGTTCGCTTAACCATTAACAGCCAACCGATAAAGCAGCGTTTCAATCAGGTGGTGAGGAATTGGCTGCTGCTCTGGGTTCTATTTAGCGCTGTCTGCACCTATCTTACCCATAGGTATGCCGAGCAGCTGTCGCGACGCCTTCGTCTGCTGACCAAGCGCCTGCCCGGTGGCTCGGATAATATTGTCGACGAGATTGTCGCCCTGGAGACCAGACTGCAACCACTGCTCGCCAAGGGCGGTGACGAGGAGCTGCCAGAGACCAGTTATTACTGCTCGCTGGTAACCGCGACCATCAAGAATCGTCAGCGCCTCGATACGCAGCTCAATCGCCAGAATATGACCATGCTATTGGAGAAGATTGATTACTGCACATTGCGCACGCTGGAGCTCTATGGCGGCAAGCGAATTGAGGGCGGCAACGGCTGTATTAATTTTTATATCCGCTCCACACAGCACTCCAAACAGCATCTGCTGGTCTGCCTGATGGCGGTCTATTCACTGCAGCAATTGCTCAAACAGCTCTCTGGGCAGTTGGGTATTGATCTGGATATTGCCTGGACCCTGTGCAGTGACAATCTACCGGCGGCACCTCTATTCCAATACCACGAGGGGCTGGATCGTTTAAAAGGTCAGGCTTCGGTGTTGGCTGAGCAGCTGGATAAGGGCGCTATTGGTATGCAGTCGAAAGAGTATGATATTGATCAGCTGTCTTCTATTGCGCGCTTTCTGCCGTTTACTGAGGACTGTTATCTGTTGCAGGGTTTTCCCGAGGGACGGCAGTTACTGCTGGAAAAACAGATTCAACATTTGGCAAGTATCTGTTTTTAAGGGGCTGTTTCTAAAGGCGCTTTATTTCTCCTGGCTTACTCCAGGGTTAAATGCGAAGTATCCACAACGACCGGTTCGATTGTCTCAGCTTCGTCCTCTTCGACAATATTGCTGCCTATGGGCTCTAAGCCCAGATGATCGACCGGGATCGATTCCTGATTCTGCTCTGGCGTAGCAGCGCCCTCTAATACATCACTGCCCAAAGGGGCTAGGGTAAAGGCTTTATTGGCATCTTGGTCAGCTGTGCTTTCGTTAGCAGGCTTGTTACTTGGATTGCTTTTATTTGAAGCACTCTTATTTGAAGTACTCTTATTTAAAGCGCTAGGCACTATCTTAGCCACAGCGCCCGCCTCGGAAAGTCGCTGGTATATACGCTCTGCAGTGGCTCTATCAATATTGCGTTTCAGGCTGACAACCGCCCCCGAAAAAAGTTGCTCTACTGCGGCTTCGTCCAGTTTAAAGCTCTCGGCAACTCGTGCCTGGACCTGCTCAAGACTGTTACCCGGGGTGAGCTCACCGCGAAATAATATATCGAATGTAGTGTCAGTATTTTCCTGTTCTTTTCCTTCGTTGGCCATAACGCAACCTCCTAGTCGCCTATTCTTCTACCTTCACTGTACCTTCCATTTCAGGCAGTTAAAAATTCTCCGCTACAACAATCCCCCAGACAACAAAGAACAGTATTATCGACAGGGAGACTGCCGCTGAACCCATATCCTTGGCGCGACCGGATAACTCATGTCTATCCAGCCCCACTCGATCGACCACTGCCTCGACAGCGGTGTTTAGCAGTTCGGTTATCAAAACCAGAAAGATGGCGCCAAACATCAGGATCAATTGCACATAGTTTGCAGAAATCATAAAGGCCAATGGCACCAATAAGACCGACAGGAATACATAAACCTGGAATGCCTCTTCGGTCATGATGGCCTGTCGCAGACCGCGCCCGGAGTTTACTGTTGCGCCCACTAAACGTCGGTAAAGCAGTCCCGAAAATCCACTTTTAGCCATAATCTGTTCCGCCTAGCGGTCTATTAGTTAACCGATTTGTCGCTGATATATTGGTCCATCTCAAGGGCCGGTTCTGCCTCGCGAGGTGTACCTACAACTTTTGCCGGTACGCCGGCAACGGTGACATGTTCCGGCACCGATTCCAGCACCAGGCTGCCCGCTCCTACTTTCACCCCATCGCCAACCGAGATATTGCCAAGGATTTTTGCCCCAGCAGAAATCAGCACACCATTGCCAATGGTTGGATGGCGGCTGCCAGTGGCACAGCCACTGCCACCCAGAGTCACCGAGTGGAGTATGGAAACATTGTCACCGACCACAGCGGTCTCGCCAATCACCAGCCCGGTGGCATGGTCAATCATAATTCCGGAACCCAGCTTGGCGCCCGGATGAATATCGACGGCAAACACTTCCGATATCTGGCTTTGAAAAAACAGCGCGAGAACAGTGCGCCCCTGAGACCACAACCAGTGAGCCACTCGCTGCAGTTGCAGTGCCTGAAAGCCCTTAAAATAAAGTATAGGCATAAAATGGGTTTCACAGGCGGGGTCGCGATCAAAACAGGCATTGATATCCCGGCGGGTACGCTCGCCAATCGAGGCATCCTGCTGCAGAGCTTCGGCGATTACATCGCTGACCACCTGCGCCGACACCACCGCACTGCCCATCTGCTGTGACAGATTAAAACACAGCGCCTGCTCAAGGCTCGCGTGACTGAGAATAGCGGCAGCAAAGAAATCGGCCATCACTGACTCTTGCGCCACTGCCCGGCGAGCCTCGTCGCAAATTTCTTCCCATAGAGGGTCTTTCAATTCCATATTTAAGCTATTCCTAATTTGGTCCTGTCTGAAGCCCTATTCGGGCAACTGTATATAACGCGGGTAAATCTTATCGAGATTTTGCAGCACTGTATCCCGTAAAGCTATCTCAGTGTTGAGCAGACGCTCGGCAATTACCTGCTGAGTTAATCTGCTTGCAAACTGCTTCGCCACCGGCCGATAACTGATATGCCAGCGCTCGGGGGCAACACCGCCTGAGTCTTTGGCGTAGGGGCGATAGAAGCCACTGCTCTCAATCACTGTATCCAGCCAGTTGTGGAATGGAGCAAATACACCCTCGCCTTCAACCTCCTGAGGACTCAGTTGCAGCTGATAACCCTGATCGATGGCGGCGGCATCATAGATATCAAAATCTGTTCCCCAATGATGTCGCGATGCGCCCGGCAGTGCTGACCAGCGCATTATTGCCTGAACCTGCTGCCATTCATCGAGTTGCTGTAAATCTATTTGTGCGCCGCTGTTAGCGTAAACCGGACGCTGGCCGCCGACCTTTTCATTCCAAATAATTAGCTGCCGATCAAAGCTGCGAAAACTGCTGCACAGCCGCAGATCAAAACCCTGTTGACCAGCCAGTCGGCGCAGCTCTGTCAGTGGTGCTGCCACAGCGGGGTGAATTGCATAGGGGCTGATGGGAATCGACGAGTTGAGGCTATTACCTATATCCACAGCATCCGCTGACCAGTCCACCAGATGATTCTGGGAAGACCCAGTTAAGCTGCTACTGTCGATTAAAAATTTATTACCAATTTGCATAGCGTTGTTATACCTGCGCTTTAGCCTATAAGTAAAGGCTGATTTATCTTCCAAGAATAGTACGCCGCTTAATTGGCATAACATAAACTTATGCCTGGCATTGAAATATACGCGCTTGACCGCATTATTAAAGGTAGAATTCAAAACCATAAACAGGGTATATCCCCTGTCGCTAACAACTTTATCTGCCAAGAGGAAAATCAGGTGCTAAGGATTGGGTTATTTCTTTTAACAAATCTGGCAATTATCTTTGTCGCCAGTGTTTCACTCAGCTTGCTGGGCTTCAGCGGCATTCTCGCAGAGAACGGCATGGATCTTAATCTGCCGTCACTGCTGATGTTTTGCGCGGTGTTCGGCTTTGCCGGTTCGTTTATCTCGCTACTGCTCTCAAAGTTTATGGCCAAGAGGTCGAGCGGCACGAAAATTATCGATCAGCCGCAGAATGAAAACGAGCGCTGGCTGATGGCGACAGTTGCCGAGCTGGCTAAAAAGGCCGATATAGGCATGCCTGAAGTGGGTATTTTCCCCGCCCAGCAATCCAATGCCTTTGCCACCGGCTGGAATAGAAATAACGCTCTGGTTGCGGTCAGCGCCGGCCTTTTGCAGCGCTTTGATCGGGATGAGGTGCGCGCGGTTCTGGCCCATGAAATTGGTCATGTTGCCAATGGCGATATGATTACTCTGAGTCTGGTGCAGGGTGTGGTGAATACCTTTGTGATGTTCTTCGCCCGGCTTATCGGATTTTTTGTCGATCGCGTGGTACTTAAAAATCAGCGCGGTCTGGGGCTTGGTTACTGGATCAGCACTATTGTTGCCGAGATCTGCCTGGGCATTCTCGCCTCGACTATTGTTATGTGGTTTTCGCGCAAGCGCGAATTCCGTGCCGATGCCGCCGGTGCAAGCCTGGCCGGACGCACGTCGATGATAAATGCACTGCGCAAGCTTCAGGCAGAGACTCAGGCACAGATGGAAAATCAAATGCCCGACACTCTGACTGCCTTCGGTATCTCCTCGGGCTGGAAGCAGCGGAAATCGAAACTGTTTATGACCCACCCGCCATTGCAAGAGCGAATTGAGGCACTGCGTTTTGGACAGTAATTCTCAGGCAACAAAAACTGTAATTGAAAATGATTTTTTCCTCTGCCTGCTCAGCGATCTCGAGGAGATGCAGACGATTGAGCTGACTCTTGAAGAGCGCCAGCTGTTTGCTATCCGTCAGGACAATCAGCTTTACGCCTACTGGAACAGCTGTCCACATATGGGCATACCGCTCAACTGGATGCCGGAGAAATTTCTCGATCTGGACGGTATTTTTCTGCAGTGCTCATCTCACGGCGCACTGTTTCAAATTAGCAATGGTGAATGTGTCGGCGGCCCCTGTGTCGGTGATCACCTGTCTCCAGTGACCCTTAAACGCGACGGCGATCAGTATTTTATCGCTGCCGGTCAGTCGCTGCCGCCGCCACTGGTTAACCTGCGCGCCGCGGCACTTCGAGACCTCTAATCGGATTCTAGCTAGATAACTAAAGGTAGCGGGCGCTGTAGGCGAATAGTCTGGTCACTGAGATCTGCCTGCCACACCAGTACTTCAACGCCAGCGTCCATGGCCGCAGATAATGTCTCGGCATAGAGCGGGTCTATATGACCGGCAATCGATACAGTTTCAACACCAGTCAATTGAACGCAAAAAAACAGCACCGCTCTGTGACCCTCGGCAACCATAGCCATTAGTTCGCGCAGGTGCTTTGCACCCCTTGAAGTGACCGCATCGGGAAACTGTGCACAACCTTCACCGCAATCCAGGGTGACATTTTTAACCTCGATATAGCACTGCCCCTTATCTTCGTCCTCAAGCAATAGATCGATACGGCTTTTTTCTGCGCCGTAACGCACTTCGCTGCGCATGCTCGGGTAGCCACGCAGCTCGGGAATAAGCCGATCTTCGATGGCCTGCCTGACTATATGGTTGGGTCTGGCCGTATTGACCCCGGCCAGATTGCCAAATGAGGTGGTAACTATTTCCAGGGTTCCGGGCAATTTTCGCTTGGGATTATCTGATAGTGAGTACCAACAGCGGGAATTCTCGACCTGACAATTTTTCATCGATCCGGTATTTGGGCAGTGGACTGTTAACAGCTCGCCCTGCTCAGTGCGAATATCGGTAAAGAAGCGTTTGTAGCGTTTAACGAAGGTTGCTGGCAACAGCGACAGGTCTTTTTTCATTGATATATTTTCACTCTATAAGTGGCAATATTAATAGTTTATGTTATGAATTAGAGATATAAAAAATGTGCGTTGAAAAAATTTAACGAGCTATTTAATCGCTAATACTCCTTAATCACCGGCTAATATTAGTTAGCGATTATTTTAAGTCGAGGAAGTTTATAAGCTTTAGTTGTAAATTTCTCTTGAAAAATTGCTCCAAAATCTCTATAAACGCACGTCCTGTATTCTCTGCTCACAACTTACTGTGGATTTTAGGAATGGCAACAGCAAAAACAAAAGCAAAACCTGCAGCAACTGCCGATAAAGGCGCTGCGCAAAGTATTCATGGTCTTAGCCCCTACCAGGCGAAGAAAAATGAAGAGTACATGAATGAAAAGCAGCGTGAACACTTCAAGCAGATTCTCCACGCCTGGCGTCGCGAATTGATGGAAGAAGTGGATCGCACCGTGACTCATATGAAAGATGAAGCGGCTAACTTCCCTGACCCGGCCGACCGCGCCACTCAGGAAGAAGAGTTCAGCCTCGAGTTACGTACCCGCGATCGCGAGCGCAAGCTGATCAAGAAAATTGATAAAACTCTGGTGCGCGTTGAAGAAGATGATTACGGCTTCTGTGACCAGTGTGGCGTAGAAGTCGGTATACGCCGACTGGAAGCTCGCCCTACAGCTGATCTCTGTGTCGACTGTAAAACCCTCGACGAAATCAAAGAAAAGCAGATCACTGGCGGCTAATCAAATAACCTCGCTATCGGCGAGGTTATTTTTTTCAGCGGCAAGCATCTCGTGAAAACAGCCATAAAATCAGCCACCTATATTGGACGGTTTGCCCCTTCTCCGACAGGGCCGCTGCACTTTGGCTCGCTGGTCTGTGCACTCGCCAGCTTTCTCGATGCCCGATCCCATTCGGGTCGCTGGCTGGTTAGAGTCGAAGATATTGATCCTCCTCGGGAAATTCCTGGCGCCACCACAACCATCCTGCAACAACTTACTGACCACGGCCTGATCTGGGATGGAGAACTGCTCTATCAAAGCACCAGAATAGAAGCCTATCGCGATGCTATTGAAAATCTGCAGCGCTCCGGTGTAGCTTACAACTGCGACTGCCCACGCCAGCGAATAACTGCCCTGGGCGGTATCTATGATGGCCACTGCCGCGATCGCCAGGTTATCGAGAATGCAGCTGTGCGCCTGCGAGTGCCAGCACAATCTGAGTCTACTCAGAGTTTTAGGGATCTGGTGATGGGTGACTACAGCCAGAATCTCGCAACTGAGGCTGGAGACTTTGTTGTTCAGCGTCGCGATGGATTGTTTTCATACCAGCTTGCGGTCACCGTCGATGACCAGTTTCAAAATATCAGCCATATTATTCGTGGCGCCGATCTTATTGATTCCACGCCTCGGCAAATCTATCTGCAAAACTGTCTGAATTTTTCCGCTGATAGTTCGCCAACAATAAGCTCGCCCGCATTAACTTATGGCCACCTGCCCATGGCAACCAATGCTGAGGGACAGAAGCTAAGCAAGCAGAATCATGCGGCGGCTTTAATCGCTGGCGAAGAGTCACAGAACCTATGGCTGGCACTGGAGTGGCTGCAACAGCAACCTCCGGCGGAGTTAAATGCTGAATCTGTCGAACGAATTCTCGACTGGGCCATCGGCAACTGGTCGATTGAGAGCATTCCAAAGCAGATAGCGCTGCCAGCGCCAAAGCATTACTAACAGAGCACTACTAAGAGAGCTATACCACGGATCAGGTTTGCTTTGCCGCGCCAGCTTCAATACCATCAATGCACAGCCCAACTTTATTAGCCAAGATTCTAACCACCGAGCTCGCAGATGCTTAACTACCGACTGGTCGCAGTTCTAATTTTTCTTAGCAGTGTCGTTATACCTCTGGCCTCTAAATGGGCCATCGAGCCACAGGGCAGCTGGTTTAGACCCTTTGTCGTATGGGCAATAGTCGTCTTTGCCGCCTATATTCTGCAGCGCCACAGGAATACCAATGAGTCTTGATATAGCCACTGCTGCGGCCGGCTTTATTATCCTTGGCGCACTCTGCTCATACCTGCTGGCACGCCACGGCGGCAGAGTCAGCAACAACCTGATTTTAGTCCTCGCACTGTTTGCCGGCAGTGGCTCACTGCTGGCCACCGGTACTATTGAGATGGCTGGCCGCTATGGTTACAGCACATTGCTGGCGCTGTTCGCATTCACCATGGTGTTTATCTTTTCGCCATTGATTTTCTATCCGATTCGCAGGCTCAGCGCGATTATTCGCTTTGCCTCCCTGGTGGACTTTTTAACCTTTCGCTTTCGCGGCAAGAACGTTGCCAGAGTCGCCTGCAGCTGCCTGATAATCGCCACCATACCGCTGTTTCTGGCGCAGTTGCTGGCGCTTGAGTCGGTGCATGATTTTCTCTTTGATAGCAATAAGGTGTTCTTCTGGCTGTTTATAGTCTTGGTTATCACCAGTATTAACTGGCGCACCATTGAGATCAGCCCGGTGCAGAACCTGCGCTGGATTATGGCCGCTGCCGGTCTTTTATTACTGCCGGCTCTGGGGCTGGCGGCGCTGGTTTCAGTGCAGTCAATTTTTGGCAGTGTTGGCGAGATGAACAGCTGGGTAGCGGATAGCGGGCAGCGATTTATCGTTCAGCGTATGGACTCTTCCTACAGTCTGTTTATTATTTTTCTGGCGGCGAGTTTTGCCCTGCCGGTTAACTTTACGATTGTTATCTCTGAGCATATCTCCAATCGACAGGCTGGGCTGACCGTCTGGGCCTATCCCCTGCTGATGCTGTTGGCGAGCATACCGGTGTTCCCTCTACTGTGGTCGGGCATCGCAGTTCAATCCGCGTCGCCACTCCAGGATTATTTATTCGCTCTGCCCGCTCTGACAAATCACCCGATAATATCCGGGCTCGGCGCGGCGAGTATTATTCTAATTTCTATCGCGCTGCTCTGCAGCATGTCGACCATGCTGGCGAGAATGGCTCTCAACAGCTTTGTCCTGCCCAGCAAACCACTTCAGGATCAGCCTCGATTGATTCGCTGGATCAATCTGCGCCTGTTATTGATTTCCTCAAGCATTCTGCTGACTGCGGTACTGCTCAGCCTGGTTATCAAAGAGCACAGCATCACCGATTTATACCTGGTTGGCTTTGCCGGTCTGGCGCAATTGACACCGGGCATGCTGGCTTCTATTTATCTTCCCAAAGCCAACCGCAGGGGCTTTATTGTCGGCCTGCTGGGTGGCCTATCAGTCTGGTTGATCGGATTGGCTCTGCCGCTGTTAGTGGGCGACTGGCAGTGGCAGATCCCGAGCACAGAGAGGGTATTGATTTTCGGTATGGAGAGCTGGGATACCTGGGCCTTTGAAGCGCTGATGGTCAATATTGTGCTCTGCACACTGTTCTCGGTATTCTCCAAAATGGATAAACAGGAACAGTTATTCGCGCGACTCTGTATGGTCGACAATATTTATATTCCGGCACGAGTGCAGCTCCACCAGAACTCTGTTGCGGAGATCAATCACAGTTTGCGCAATTCCCTCGGCGATGAAGCTGATTTGGTTATCGACCGGGCCCTTAACGCGCTGGAGCTGGATAATAGTGAAACCAGGCCTGCGGCGCTGAGAAAAATTCGCGACCATATCAATTCTTCCCTGACACTGCGTTTCGGGGTGCTGGCCGCCGACCGCATCATGGAGGAATCGATTCCGCTGGCTGCGGCGGCAGCGCAGGAGTCGGATGATATTTATCTTATTGAATCGGTTTTAGCCATTCACAGTGATCGCCTGACTGGTATTGCCAGCGAGCTCAACAAGCTGCGTATTCACCATCGAGAGATTCTCGACAACCTCCCTGTTGGCCTAGTGGCTCTGGGTCAGAGCGGTGAGATTCACAAGTGGAACAGCACCATGGCCAAGTACACCGAGATCGATGAAAACAGCGCTAGAGGCGCCCTGGTCGACGATCTGCCAGAGCCTTGGAGCTCGACTATCAATCAATTTCTCAGCAGCAATAACAGCAGAGAAGAGAATCTACAGATTGAACTGGAGGGCCGCCCTCGCTGGTTTAGCCTGCAGAAATCGGCAGACCAAAGTACCGATAATGACTCCATCCTGCTAATTGAAGAGAGCACCAATTCGGTGCTGCTAACCCAGAACAGCATTAACAATGAACGCCTCGCCTCGGTGGGTCGACTGGCGGCTGGAGTGGCCCACGAGATTGGCAATCCGGTAACCGGTATCGCCTGTATAGCGCAGAACCTGCAACATGAAACTGAAGCCGCTGAGATTCAACTATCTGCCGAGCAGATTCTCTCGCAAACCGATCGTATCAACCAGATTGTGCAGTCGCTGATCAACTTCTCCCGTGGCGAGCGAAGCCTGCAAAATGCACTGCAATCGGTCAATGTGCGCGATGCCATTGAGGAGGCTATAAAACTGCTTAGCCTGAGTAGTAAACAGCTGGAAGAACAATTTATCTGCAGCCTGAATGCAGACAGCTACATCCTTGGCGATCACCACCAGCTGGTACAGGTGCTGATCAATTTATTGAGCAATGCCCGCGATGCCTCTACAGAGGAAAGCCCTGTCACCATTGAGGCTGAGCTCGAGGGGCAGAAGCTGACAATTATGATCAGTGACAGTGGCACTGGTATCGACAATAATATTCGTGATCGTATCTTTGAGCCCTTTGTGACCTCAAAGCAGCCTGGAGAGGGGACCGGCCTTGGTCTGTGGATTGTATTTAACCTGGTGAAAAATCTTGGTGGCGAGATCAATCTGTCAAGCCCAGCGGTCAATAGTGATTGCGGTACTACAGTCCGACTGCAGTTCACAATTCACCAGCCAAAGTAAGCACTGTTTACGGCTTGTTTCCACAGCGCTTCAGAGTAACAATAGCTATTATAAATAGTACTCAACAATCCCGAGCTACAAAACTGTTATGAGCAATACCGCACCAAAAAGTCATATCCTTATCGTTGAAGACGAAGAGATTATCCGCGGCTCTCTGCGCAAGCTGCTCGAGCGCCATGATTTTCTGGTCAGCGATGCCGTGAGCATCAAATCTGCTCATGAACTGTTCGACCTCTCCTGTTTTGACCTGATTATTAGTGATCTGCGATTACCCGGACAGCTCGGCACTGACCTTATCCAACTGGCTAAGCCGGTTCCGGTGCTGATTATGACGAGCTATGCGAGCCTGCGTTCAGCGGTTGATACCATGCGTCAGGGCGCAGTGGATTATATTTCCAAGCCCTTTGATCACGATGAGATGATGGTTTCAGTGCGACGGATTATCGACTCGCCAAAAAAACCGGTGGAAGTACCTACAGACCTATCATTGGAAGGTTATTTCACCCGGTTTGTGCTTGAAAATCAGGATCACATGAGCGAGACAGATCTGGCTAAAAAACTTGGTATTAGTCGCAAGAGCCTCTGGCAACGACGCAATAAAATGGGCATTAACCGAAAAAAAACTGCAATAAAACTGTAATTACACTTGTAAGCAGGGTTGATTGGGATACAATCATCCAATCAGATCCATGAGATTTGATCATAATAATAATAAAAAATAAAAATAATAAAATCCGGATGGATACGAAAGGAGCTTTCTACGGCCCTATAGCATTAAGTTGAAATAGCCGCAGAAACAGTTAGGGGGGGCTGTCTTAGGACACCCCTTATTTACACTCTTTTTATTACCTGCTTTTCATTACACGCTTTCAAATCTTAATTACACCTCTTTTTTTTATTCAATATCAGCCTATGGCATCTTAGTTTTCCGAAAACAGAGTTCCTCTGTTAAACTCTCGAATCTGATCACAACCTAATCGGCAGCACTTAATGCTGGAACGCATAAGCAAGTTTTTCAAAACTGATAAAAATTCAAACAGCGCTGGCGCCTATGTCTATGGCCCAAGCGAACATTGCCTGTCGCCTGATATGATCAATAGGGATGCCTACAATGTCGTTGATGTGCTGCAAAAAGCTGGATTTGAAGCCTATGTGGTCGGCGGTTGCGTTCGCGATCTGCTACTTGGATTAAAGCCTAAAGATTTTGACGTCGCGACCAGCGCCAAGCCCTCGGAAGTGAAAGCACTGTTTCGTCGATCGCGAATTATCGGCCGTCGCTTTCAAATTGTGCATGTGCAATTTAGTCGTGAAATTATTGAAGTTACCACTTTTCGCTCAAACGAAAAACAGAGTGGCAGCAAGAGTAGCAATAAAAATCAGCGCCAGCAGACCGATAGCGGCATGCTTACCAGGGACAATGTATTTGGCAGCGTAGAGGAAGATGCTTCACGCCGCGACCTCACTGTTAATGCCCTCTACTACGATCCCAGTGATAACAGCATCCACGACTTTACCAATGGCCTCGACGATATAGATGATCGTATTATTCGGATTATTGGCGACCCTTCAACGCGCTTTCGTGAAGATCCGGTGCGCCTGTTGAGAGTCGCGCGCTTCGCGGCAAAGCTCGGCTTTGATATAGAGGCCCGCACGGCGAAACCAATGAAACATCGGGCCGGCGATTTGCAGCAGGTTTCACCGCCGCGGCTGTTTGATGAAACATTAAAATTATTTATGAGCGGCAATGGCCTGGATACCTTTAAGCTACTGCTCGATCACAAACTCTTCGAACATATAGTTCCGCAGTTGAACCCCATGCTTAACGACAAGCAGGGAGAACCCGTGAAGCTGGTCCGTCAGGCACTTGTCAACACCGACAAGCGAATTCGCAATAAACAGCGAGTGACTCCGGCATTTATCTACGCCGCACTGCTCTGGCCTGTGGTGCAGCGACTGTCGAGCAACTACGAGAAGAATGGCAACTCCCCGCCCTATGCCCTGAGCAAAGCCGCTGGAGATATTATTGCCGCACAGATTCCCGTGACGGCAATTCCCAAACGCTTCACTATTCCAATGCGCGAAATCTGGGATCTGCAGCTGCATATGAAGCGTCGCGGCGGCAACCGCGCCAAGCGTCTGGCCGAGCATCCTCGCTTTAGAGCCGCCTATGATTTTATTTTGCTGCGCGAACAGGCCGGTGAAGATTTAAAAGGTCTCGGCGACTGGTGGACGAAGTACCAGGATGCCAATGAAGATCAGCGCCAATCTATGGCTGAAGAAATATTGAGCAACGACAAACGACCCAAGAGACGTCGTCGCCGTCGCAATAGCCCTAAGCCAGATAATAGCAGCAGCCCTAAGCCCGAAAATGGCTGAGGTCTATATTGCGCTTGGCAGCAATATGGCGGGTCCCCACGACCAGCTCGATCGCGCCTTGAAAAGCCTCGCCTCAATACCCGAAATTCAAATAGTAGCGGTCTCCGATCGCTACCAAACACCTGCTATTGGGCCCAGCCAACCGGACTATATCAATGCCGCTGCCCAGCTGCAGACCTCGATGTCGCCAGAATCCCTGCTCGATACACTGCAGTCCATAGAACAGCATCAGGATCGAGTGCGCACAGTGCGCTGGGGACCGAGAACATTAGATCTGGATATTCTTCTCTACAACAGTCTTGTTCAGGATACACAGCGTCTGACCATTCCCCACCCACGTATGGCCGAGCGCGCTTTTGTGCTGTTGCCACTGGCAGATATTAATGGCGAGCTGAGACTGCCCTGCGGAAAAACTGTCAGCCAACTATTGGCAAACTGCTCTGTGCAAGGTATTGTCAAATCAACTTCAGGCAATAATTAAAAGCGGCGGTAATTTTAACTGCTGATTTGGGAGATCAATGTGGAACAAACTGTTCTTAGCGAATTCGACCTCGACCTGGCTACTGTTTCCATTCCTAAATATATTGCTATTGAAGGCCCAATCGGTATCGGCAAAACCACATTGGCGAAACGTCTGGCCAGTTCATTTAATTATGAAACCCTGCTCGAAGACGCCGAAGAGAACCCCTTTCTCGAACGTTTCTACGAAGATCGCCGTGGCAATGCCCTGCCAACCCAGCTGTTTTTTCTGTTTCAGCGCATTCGCAAATTGGAAGCCCTGCGCCAGGGAGATATTTTCCAGGAAGTGCGCATCTCGGATTTCCTGATCGACAAGGACCCGCTGTTTGCGCGAATCACATTGGATGATGATGAGTTTCGACTCTACCAAACTGTCTACGACAATATTATTAGCGACCTGCCAAAACCGGATCTGGTGATCTATCTGCAGGCGCCCACAGAAACCCTCTACGATCGTGTTCAGATGCGCGGCCATGCCAGCGAAAAGTCCATAGAGCAAAGTTATCTGCAACAGCTCAATGATGCCTACACCCAGTTTTTCTATTATTACGACGATACACCCCTGCTGATCGTTAACACCGCGGCAATAAATCTGGCTGAAGGCAGCCACGACTACAATAATCTGGTGCAATATATGCTGCAGATCAACTCTGGTCGCCACTACTACAATCCTCACCCCCTGCAATAAAACCGCTATACTCGCACCTGTAACCTTTTGAGATCGGATCGATAAGATGAAAACTACTACTGTCAGCAGCCTCTCGGCAATGAAAGCCAATGGCGAAAAGTTTGCCGTTATCACCGCTTACGACTTCACCTTTTCTAAACTGATTGAAGATGCGGCTATCGAAGTGGTTCTGGTCGGCGACTCACTGGGCAATGTTATTCAGGGCCGCGACAGCACTATTCCGGTCACTGTCGATGAAATGGCCTATCACACAGAGGCGGTCAAGCGCGGCAACAACCGCGCCCTGCTGGTGACTGATATGCCGTTTATGTCCTATGCAACAGAGGCTCAGGCGCTGGAAAATGCCGCCGTGCTGATGCAGGCCGGTGCGCAGATGGTTAAGCTGGAGGGCGGCGAATGGCTTGCCGATACAGTGCATCTGCTCAGCGAACGAGGCATACCTGTTTGCGGTCATGTCGGCCTTACCCCTCAGTCCGTGCACAAGTTGGGCGGCTATAAGGTTCAGGGCAAAGAGGAGCAGGCTGCGGCACAGATGATTGCCGACGCCAAGGCGCTGGAAAGCGCTGGAGCCGAATTAATTGTTGTCGAATGCGTACCCTCATCTCTGGGTCGCGAACTCTCCGAGGTATTGGATATTCCAGTGATCGGCATCGGTGCCGGCCCGGATACAGATGCTCAGGTGCTGGTGTTGCAGGATATGCTGGGCATTTCCCAGCGGCTGCCACGCTTCTCGAAAAACTTTCTCGAGGATAATTCGTCCATTGCAGAGGCTATTTCTGCCTATGGCAATGCAGTTCGCAACGGCAGCTTTCCGGCACCAGAGCACTGCTTTAAATAAGAGCTTTAACTAAGAGCTATAAAAATGACCAACTCCATCTACGATTACAGCGTACCAAACAGTGCTGGAGAAGAGATTTCTCTGCAGGACTATCAAGGCAAAGTCATGCTGATTGTCAACACCGCCAGCAAATGCGGCTTTACCTCTCAGTACAGCGGCCTGCAGGAACTCTACGATCAATTTAAAGATCAGGGGCTGGTGGTTATCGCCTTGCCCTGCAACCAGTTCGGTGGTCAGGAGCCGGGATCCAATGCCGAGGTTCAGGAATTCTGCCAACTTAACTACGGCCTGAGCTTTCCGGTGATGGGTAAAATTGAGGTCAATGGCAATGGCCAGCATCCTCTCTACAGCTTTCTAAAAAGTCAGGCTGGCGGTCTGCTCAACGACAATATCAAATGGAACTTCACAAAGTTTTTAGTCGATCGTGAAGGCAATGTCGTTAAGCGTTACGGCTCAATTCGCAAACCCCAGGTGATTGCAGCGGATATACAGACGCTTTTGTAAATCAATCCACAAGCTGCGGCCAACCCTGAGTTTCGACAAAGTCCTTGAGGTTTTTCGGTCGGTATTTATCGTCTGCCTGCCAGCGCTGCTTTACCGATCGATGGATTAAAACCTCTCCGCTATCGTGATCTATGGGCCGGTGAAATGGCCGCTTAGAGCGATAGATATGCTTTCTCGACTGATAAATCTTCGCTGTGGCACTGGGCTGTAAGCTGGTGGCCAGATGCTGTTCGATTTGCAGCCCTTCCTCCCTGGCCTGCTTTGCCATCCACTGCATGGGAATATCTGAGAGTAACCCGCCATCTGTATCCGCCGGATAACTGCCACCAACATTGCTATGCACACCGCTAAACCACACCTGCTTTAGGCTCATCCCCGGTCGCGGCTGCCAGATAGTCGGTTCAAAGTCCGAGCGCAACTCATCGATTGCCAACGCATGTCGGGCAACCTTTATATTAGCGCCCATCTTGGTATCGTGAAATTCATCCTCGCGGTCCATTAAGCCGAGAAAAGAAAACGGCACACCCAGCGCGCCGACCGTATCCCAGACCCCGACAAAGGCAATATTGCGGTTGGCATGAGAATGCTGACTGCGAAATTTAACCGAGGCTTCACCGCCGGGCCGAAAAGCTTTACCGGGCTTTTTATAATGGGCAAAGGCACTTTCGATCAGGCGCGCATTGGGACGCTTGAGAATACCGCAGTTATTGATCAGTCCACAGAGACTGCGAACAGTGTAAGCACCGCGGCTAAAACCAAACAGATAGATCTCATCTCCGGGACTGTAGTTCTGCACTATATAACGGTAGTCATCCATAATATTTTTATTGATGCCCTTGCCAGTGATGCCACCACCCACCGAAGAATAGTACGAACCCACTCCCCAGTCGTAAAAAACCTGTTGCGGCATTCCATCCGACGCTATTGGTTTAATGCTGCGAGCGAGCTTTAAGACATTGGTGGGCTGATCTTTTTCGAGGTCTTTTTCCGGGCGATTCCATGTGCCATCAGCACAGATAACAATACGCTTCATAATATCTCCTGCTTCCCTGAGGATTGATAATTAATAAGGCCCATCCCGATTGCTTTGATGGGGATGGGAACTGCAATCTGCTAACAGGCAGCGGCGCGAACCAGCCAGGGCCAGGAGGCCTTAAGTGCGGCATAGGTGGGAAAACCATAAGTGGCAGCGGCACCAGCGGCATTGGCTGCGTAGTGAGCTTTAATCGCACAGGTCAATGCATGAAAGGCGGCGACGCCAATTAGCGCAAGCAGTGCGGCGGCACCGAGCACAATCAGGGCAATGATTAGCGGTGGCAGCGCGGCGAACAGAATAACCGCAGCTATCACTAACAGCGCGATAGCGACCCGATAGACTACTTGAAACAGAGCAGGAATTTTTGCAGAAATATCGAATTGGGACTCTTCGTTTAACGAATTGTTTGACATAGCACTTCTCCTTTGAAAAAAATTGAGTCAATGGACCTAATTTATTGTTGCTCTCACCACTGACCAACAATCTTCAAAAGAAGATGCTGCAGCGGTGATTCCATAAGCAGTTCAAACGAGTCTAGTTGAGTAGTCTGGAGATTTCCAAAGCATCCGACGAACGGTAGGAGAGAGGCTGATCAGTCCAGCGGTTTTACATAGAGAACCAGGTTGTGGCCGACCAGCTGATAGCCATTTTTGGCGGCAATGCGCTCTTGCAGCTTTTCAATTTCAGCATCGTGAAACTCAATAACCTTGCCAGTCTCGGTGCACACCATATGGTCGTGGTGCTCACCCCGATCAATCTCATAGACCGCCGGCCCATTATCAAAATTATGCCGCTCGATAAGACCCGCCGCTTCAAATTGAGTGAGCACACGGTAGACCGTGGCAATACCCACATCTTCACCGGCATCACGCAGTGCCTGATAAATATCTTCGGCTGTCATATGACGATTAAGGCAGTTTTCGAGGATTTGTAAAATTTTAATTCTCGGTACGGTGACCTTGAGACCGACTTTTTTTAATTCTTGATCTTCTAGAGTCATGGTTACCCCTTCTCTATGTTAGTCGCTTTGGGTATTATCCCCATTCGCGCAACCAACTGGAAGCCCATCGATGCGATTAGTTCTACTTTGTTTGATCAGTTTGTCTCTTTTTTCCACCGGCTGTAGCTGGGTAAAATTCCCCGGCGTACACAAAGTCGATGTTCAGCAGGGCAATATCGTCGACCAGGAGATGATTGATAAGTTGCTCCCGGGGATGACCAAATCTCAGGTTCGCTTTGTTCTGGGGACACCACTGGTGGTGGATACCTTTAATCAGTCGCGCTGGGATTACTATTACAGTCGGGTGACATCTCAGGGAAAAGAGACTCAGGAACAGGTGACAATCTTTTTTAATGCTGAAGATAAGCTCGAGCGCATAACGGGTGATTACCTGCCGACCACTGCAATGCCCGAAGCCAAATAAGCACTATCTGCCAGGCTTTCTACTGTTAGGCATCCTGCTGCTTTTTTAACTTGGCCTCTTCGGCTCGGCGGCGGCGAACTTCTTTGGGGTCGGCAATCAGCGGACGGTAGATCTCAACCCGATCGCGGTTCTGCAGCTGATAGATATCCGGCTCTGGCAGGCCCTTGGTGCCAAGCACCTGAGAGAAGATACCCATCTTGGCAGTCGCCAGATCGATTTCGGGAAAGCTCTGCACAATACCCGACTGCTCCACAGCTTGATAAGCAGTGGTACCAGTCGCCACATCCAGTTTGATCAGCTTCTGTTTTTCCGGCAATCCATAAACCACTTCTACGCTGATAGTTGTTTCATTGCCGCTTGTTTCATTAAGAGTCATTTGTGTTTCCATAAACCTCGTCGGCTCGACGACAGAGTGAGTCGACAAGTTCGTTGGCCATAGTAGAGAATAGTTTCGCTGCAGCCAAGCCTACTGCCATATTATTAAATTCAAATTCCAAATCCAGACTTACCTTGCAGGCCTCGGGGGTCAGCGACTTAAATGTCCACACCCCTTTTAAACGTTTAAACGGCCCATCCTCGAGATTCATCTCAATCATCGAGGGTGCCTGCAACCGATTTCTGGTCATAAAACTGGTCTTTACGCCGCCCTTTTTTAAATCCAGCCGCGCAACCATTTGCTGGTCGCTATGCTCAAATACCTCCGCCGTCTGACAGCCTTCCATAAACAGTGGATAGCTGGCCACATCATTGACCAGATCGTACATGGCTTGATCCGAGTGCATTACCAGAGCGGAGCGTTGAACAGTATTCACAGAAGCCTCAAGAGAAAAACTTATCGTAGATACCCATCACAAACACCGCGGAGATGGCTATAGGGGCTATATAGCGCAGGGTAAAGCGCCACAGCTGCATGACTACTGGCGGTGTACCCTGCATCTCATCATCGACAAATTGCTCTTTCATCACATAGCCAACAAAGATGGCGATTAGCAATCCGGATAGAGGCAACATTACGTTAGAGGTTAAGAAATCGAGGAAATCAAAGAAGGTAAAGCCGGCAACTGTTGCCTCTGACCAGATATTAAACGAAAAAACACTGCCCAACCCCAGCACCCAGGTACCACCGGCAATCAGCAGATTGGCCTGGACACGGGTCATATTTTTCGCTTCGATCAGCCAGGCAACAGCGGGTTCGAGTAGGGAGATCGCCGAGCTCCATGCGGCAATGGTCACCAGCACAAAGAATGCCGAACCGATCAATAGACCGCCGGGCATACTGCCAAAGGCCACTGGCAGACTGATAAACATCAGTCCCGGGCCAGCGCTAGGCTCTAGGCCTGGAGTGGCAAAAACAATCGGAAAAATCACCAGACCTGAAATAATCGCCACCATGCTGTCGAAAAAGGCCACCGTTAAAATAGTCTTACCTATATTGGCGTTCTGGGGCATATAGGCACCGTAGGCCATAATCGCACCCATACCTATGCTCAGGGTAAAGAATGCCTGACCCATAGCCTCGAGCAGACCGCGTCCGGTCAGGGCGTCGAGATTAAAGCTAAACAGAAAATCCCAGCCAGCCTGAAAGTTGCCACGGAAAATACTAAAGCCGAGCAGCACAAATAACATCACAAAGAGCAGCGGCATTAATATTTCAACAGCGATGCCCAGACCTTTTTTAACCCCGCCAACCACTACGCCGACACAGAGAATCATAAAAAATGTCTGCCAGCCTATCAGTCGAATCGGGTCAGCCAGCAGATTGCCAAATACTGCAGAGGCGGCATCACCGTTGGCGCCACGCAACTCACCAGAGGCCATGGCAAAAATATAGTCCAGCGCCCAGCCGGCAATTACTGCATAGAAAGAGATAATTAACATGCCGGCGAGAACACCGAGCCAGCCAAGGTTGCGCCAGGCGGAGTTGGCGCCGCTCTCGGCAACCAGTTCGCGCACCGAGTTAATCGGGCTTTGGCGTCCCCGGCGACCAATAGTCACCTCGGCCATCATCACTGGCACACCGATTAATAGAATACAGGCGAGATAGGCGAGAACAAATGCACCGCCACCGTTGTTGCCAGCGACATAGGGAAACTTCCACATATTGCCGAGCCCAACTGCCGAGCCAGTGGCCGCCATAATAAATGTCCAGCGACTAGCCCAGGTTCCGTGCATCCCTTTTTGTTGCAAGCCCATAAAACCCCTCCAATTTTTAACCTGAATTGTAACTCTATCCCCAGAGCGTTCCCAATAAAAAACGTCCCGGCGCGGCGCATTTGTTTATGATAAATAGACCAGCCGACGTATAATTGACCACTATGAGTAAAAAGAAACCCAAAGCCCTATCGAATACTATCGCCCTAAATAAAAAGGCGAAGCATAACTATTTCCTTGAACAAAAGTTTGAGGCGGGGATTGCATTGATGGGTTGGGAAGTGAAAAGTCTGCGCGACGGCAAGGTTAACCTAACCGACACCTATGTTCTGATACAGAATGGAGAGGCCTGGTTGATCGGCACTAATATTACTCCTCTGAAAACCGCCTCGACCCACTATGTCACCGAGCCTATCCGCTCACGCAAGCTGCTGCTCAACCGCCGCGAACTCGACAAGCTTGAGGCCGGGGTTAACCAGAAGGGGCATACCTGCGTCTGCACCGCGCTGTACTGGAAGAACCATCTGGTGAAGTGCGAGATCGCTCTAGCCAAGGGCAAGGCGGACTTCGATAAACGTCAGGATGAAAAAGAGCGCGACTGGGATCGCCAGAAACAGCGGATTATGCGCCACTCTTAATCACTTGCTGTCGCGCAACCATTGAGTGTCGAGCTATTTTCTATAAATCTACTTTCTATCAAATAGCCCTTTCAGCGCGCCGGCTTTTTCCTTAACCTGATCTTCCAGCGACTTGCCAAAATCTTTAACCGCCCCTGACTCGCTGATCGCATTGCCAGCGGCAGCTACAATCGCATTGATGATCTCTGCCGCCGCCTCGGCGCCAGACACTCCACCCTCTGACTGACCTATACCGGTAAGATGTAAATCTGGCAGCGCCAAATCAATTCCCTTGCCGTTGAGAATGGCGTAACTAACCTTGCCGTCGGTAATTCTCAGGTCACGGATTATAAATTTTTTGCCGCCCTGCGCCGTACTGCTCTGCTCATCATCTGCACCGAGGTAGCTGTTTATATTGGACTGAATGCGATCGAGATTACTGCGCCCATCTGCGCGCTCCATAGTAATTTCTGGTGCCACAATACGCAGGGAATCAATAATAATTGTGTCACTGGCCAGCGAGTCCGCATCCATAGCAAAGCTGATCTCGCCGAGGCTAAATGCGTCAGCCGCAGCAAAACCCTCGGGGTTGGCCACCCGCAATCCAGAAAAACTGCCCTTGGCGGTGGTTAACGAGAGATCCACCGAGTTTAGGCTAACCGATGACTGAGTCATCTCTGGACCAATGGTTTCGACCGCTGTCTTTATGCCGCGATCCAGATTTATCACCACAAATACCAGCAGCGCAATCATTACCAAAATAATGACCGATACAATTTTACTAATCTTTTTCATATTCCTGTCCTGTGAAAATTATCCATGGAAAACAACAGTTAGCTAAAGCATAGATGCTATTCTGTTATCTGTAAAAATTAGCACTGACACCGCTGAGGGCCAAACCAACAATGACAAGCAAACTGTCTCCGCTCGCCACCCCCTCGCTGATTATCGAGGGCTTGAAGCTGCTCTGGCATCCGCGTATTCGCTGGCTGGTAATTATTCCGCTGCTGATTAATATTCTGCTGTTCTCTGCGGTTACCTGGGTTGCCGGCATCTGGGTTGGCGACTGGCTCAACTGGTTAACTGCCTCTGTACCGGAATGGCTGCAGTGGCTGGCATGGGTTATCTGGCTGTTATTTGCCCTGCTGGTGCTGGTTATCTACTCGTTTACCTTTACTCTATTTGCCAACCTGATCGGCTCGCCGTTTTACGGGATTATTGCCGAGCGGGTTATTGCTATGCAGCGCGGCGACAGCGATCCAACACCCCAGACCTTAACTGTATTGCTGGCGATAGCTCGAGATAGCTTTATTCGCGAGTTACAGATACTGGCCTATCTATTGCCTCGCACTATTGGGGTGTTATTAGTGACTTTTATTATTAGCTTTATACCGCTGATCAATATCGCAGCGCCTTTAATCGCTGGCAGCTGGGCGGCCTGGACACTGGCGATACAGTATTTTGATTATCCTGCAGATGCAGATCAGGTGGCATTTAGAGAGGCGCGAAAGATGGCCGGGAAACAGCGTTGGCTATCACTGGGGTTTGGATTTTCCGCGCTTGGTGCTGCAGCGATTCCAGTCCTTAACTTGCTACTGCTACCGGCAACAGTGATCGGCGGCACCCTGCTCTGGTGCCGCGAGTATTCAGATTAAAAAACGCTTGTGTCGGCTGAGGATTACTCGGCTGTCTTTTTCTGATCGCCCTGACTGTCTTGAGACGTTTCCTCTGCTGGGGCTTCTGCTACTGGAGCTTCTTCCTTAGGTGTTTCTTGAGCAGGCGTTTCTTCGGTTACAGGCTTTTCGGTTACAGGCTTTTCGGTTACAGGCTTTTCGGTTACAGGCTCTGTTTTTGCAGGTTCTTCTGCTACCGGCGTTTCCTTTACAGCTTTTTCTTCTACCGGCTTTTCTTTAGCTTCAACAGTTTCATTTTCAACGGGTTCGGCCACAGGCGCCTGTTCTTGAGAGGCTTCTTCTTTAGGCGCTTCTTTTTTAGGCGCATCTTTCTTAGCTGGGGGACGTTTGCGCGCTGGCGCAGGAACATCGACCAAAAGTGCTTCATCGGGCATGGTGCAGGGCAGCTTCATATCCAGCAGTTTTTCAATCGGCTCCAGCAGAAACGCATCGTCTTCACAGGCAAAGCTTACCGAGATACCTGTCTGTCCAGCACGACCGGTGCGGCCAATACGGTGAACATAGTCTTCAGGCTCTTCAGGCAGGGTAAAGTTAATCACGTGGCTAACGCCATTTACGTGAATACCACGACCGGCAACATCGGTGGCAACCATCACTTTAAGGCTGCCATTTTTAAATGATTCGAGGGTTTTCATACGACGATTCTGCGGCACATCACCGGCGATCAAACCAACTTTAAAGCCTTTCTTTTTTAAACGTTCATAAAGGGTTCGGCAAATATCCCGGCGATTAGCAAATACCATCACACTCTCAACTGCATCATCCTTAAGGATATTCTGCAGCAGATTAAACTTCTCACTGGCAGTGGTAATAAATATCTTCTGCTCTACGGTATCTGTAGCAACGCGCTCCGGCTCCATCTCGAGCATCACTGGCTTATCAGTCCACTGTTCAGAGAGACGCAGAACTTCAGGGGTAAAGGTTGCAGAGAATAATAATGTCTGGCGATCTTCGCGAGGTGGTGTCAGTCGCACCAGTCGGCGCACCTGGGGAATAAAGCCCATATCGAGCATACGGTCGGCTTCGTCGATCACCAGCACTTCAACCTGATCTAGGTGAATATCTCGGTTGTTGGCAAAATCCAACAGGCGGCCCGGTGTTCCAACCAAAATATCACAATGATTCTTTTGGACTTTCTGCAGCTGTTTGGCGTAATCCATACCGCCAACCAGAGTATGTACTTTAAGATCAGTGTGCTTAACTAACTGCTCGGCATCTTCGCCAATCTGAATTGCTAGCTCTCTTGTCGGCGCCAGAATTAGGGCGCGCGCTTCACCCATATAGCGCTCATCTTCGATAGGGTGCTTTAATAAATCACTGATCGTACTGACCAAAAATGCGGCGGTTTTACCTGTGCCGGTTTGCGCCTTGCCAACCATATCGTGGCCGCGCACTGTGTGGGGCAGAGAGGCACCCTGAATCGGTGTGCAGAAGGAAAAGCCAGCATCTTGAATACCACGCATAAGCGACAGCGGCAAATCAAAGTCATGGAAGCGAACCTTGCCCTCTTGAGGCTCAACGACAAACTGATCGATAGACCATTTTTTATTGCCACCACGACCGCGACCGCGGCGTCTGCCACCCCGTGATGAGGAGTTTGATGGCTTGCTATTGGCGTTATTAGCGGATGTCTCTTTAGTATCGGTAGTTTCAGTCAAGGTAAGGTACGCATTGTTGGACAGGTTGAATGCACAGAAAACGTCATTAAAAGATCATCGAGAGATCAACAATAAGGGCATCTGCGCTCATAATTGCGCGCGAATTGTAGCAGAATTGTCGTCGGCCCGTTTAGTTTAATAAACGGGCCCTGTTGATAGATGAGCAACAGCAGCGCTGTCATCCCTTACAGAAGCGTTTCGCGAGCCAGTAATCAACACTGACCCAGCGCCCAGCGCCGCTAAATAAAAGCATCAGCAGCATAATAAAATAGGTTGCCGCAAATTCGATGCCGTTATTTAAAATAACAAAATTACCCTTTTCAGTGAGCCAGCTGTAATTGCCGTGCCGACGTAAAATGGATTTTGCCGCCGAGACTCGCTCACCGACGCCAACACTGTTTTCCAGACTTCTCTGTGCCGCGGGAATACCTACCGTGGCCAGTACTTTAGCGGTGCTGGTATCGGGATCACCCGGGGCGATGGCAAACCAGCCATTTTCCCAGTGGGCAGTTCCAGCCGCCACGATCATGGTCATCATCAGTGGAATTACCACCAATCTTGTTGCAGCACCCAGCAGCAGAGCCAAACCACCAAACAGCTCCGCGCTGGCGGCCAGAAAAACCATCAGTGCCGGCGCTGGCAGGCCGAGGCCCCAGTCCGGGTTGCCAAACCAGGCCACCATATCATCCCAATTGGCAAACTTGTGGGCGCCGACACCAATAAAAATGGGTGCCAGGTAAAGGCGCAGCGCCAGGGGCCCGAGCCAGTCGATAGCTTTTAATTTTTCAGTAAATAGTGCGTATAACGAGGCGAGGTTTTGCATTTTGATCACTCCATTGAATCTGTTGATTTTTTATAACGGCAAATTAGATTGCCTAAGAGTAAATAAATTCCGGGGATCAAACAACTAACCAATAACTCTGTATATATTCTGCGAATAGTTTGTCTTTTTGCTCGCTTTGCCGCCGCAATTAAACGAAGATAAACCCTAACAAAAAACAGTGCCTTTCATGCTTTCCAAAAATACCCACAACTCAAAATTTATCGATAATGCGCGGCTACTTTGGCGCCTTGCCGGACCGTTGATTCTCGGTCAAATTGCTGTGGTCGGCATGAATGTTACTGATATTTATATGGCTGGCCAGGTCAGCGCCAATGCCTTGGCGGCGGTGCAGCTGGGCGGCAGCATGTGGGCAGTAATCAATCTCGTAGTGATTGGCATAATGATTGGCAATAGCCCAATTATTGGCAATTACTGGGGGGCGGGAAAGCCGCATCTGGTGCGTTTTCAATTTCAACAGGCACTTTGGCTTGCACTGCCAATGGGGCTGCTAGTCAACTGCGGGGTTCTCAGCGGCATCTTTATTCTCGGACAGCTGGATATATCTGCTGAAGTCTATGATATTGGACGCCGCTATCTTATGCCGTTCCTTATTACCGGCTTAATGTTTCCCGCATTCTTTGCTTTTCGCAGTACCTTTGAAGGGATTGGCGATATTCGCCCGGTGCTGATTTTTAATGCCGCTGCATTTCTACTCAATATTATTTTAGATTACGCATTTGTATTTGGGCACTTTGGCTTTCCCGCTATGGGCGGCGAAGGTGCTGGCTGGGCAACCGCTACAGTGATGACATTTCTACTGCTGTGTATGGCAATCTATGCTCAGCGTTCGCGGACTATGCGCGCACTCAAGCTCTACCATCAATTTGCTCGCGCCAATCTGGCGGCCATTGCAAATATCCTCAAGCTAGGCATTCCTATCGCCCTGAATATCTTGGCGGAAATTTGTTTCTTCGCAATTATTCCCCTATTGATAGCCCATTTGGGTGCCAACGTTGTCGGCGCACATGCTATTGCTATCAATATCGATTCACTGGCATTTATGGTACCGCTGGGAATGGCTCAGGCACTGACGATTAAGGTTGCCCATGCCGAGGGCGCCAACAATCCAAAACTGGCCAGACAGATATGTCTGGTGGGTTTTAAACTGGTATTTTTACTCGCACTGTTAATGGCTGCTATCAAGATTGCTTTTAGCAGTAACTTCGCCAGTGCCTTTAGCGCCGACCCCAGTGTTCAAGCAATTGCTACCAACCTGTTCTTTTTCGCTGCAATACTAGGCTGTATCGACTGCTTGCAGATGTGTGCCAGTGGCGCGCTGCGCGGCTATAAGGATGTGCGCCTACCACTGTTGATTCAGGTGATTGCTTTCTGGGGTATCGCTTTCCCGATTGCCTACTCGCTGGCGCTAACGGATTTCTGGGGAGAACCCCTAGGTGTTTACGGGTTCTGGGCGGGGATGATTATCGGTGCATTTTGCGCGGGAATTGGCCTGTTGAGTCGTTGGAATATTGTCTCGCGCAATAGAATTTATCTGGCAGCCAACTCAGAATCACCAAGCTCAGAATCACCAAGCCCAGAATCACCAAACTAAGAGCAGCCCAGCGTAATACGCTCGAGACCGTTGAGATCAGCGCGGGTTTCCACTGCGCTAAAACCCGCCTGACGAAATAATTCGCGAACTGCAGGGCCCTGTTGATAGCCATGCTCGACCATCAACCAGCCTCTGTCGGCAAGGTAATTGACACTCTCGGCTATCAATAGCCGCAGATCATCTAAACCATCAGACCCTGAGACCAGCGCCGAAGCGGGCTCAAAACGCACATCGCCCTGAGTTAAATGCCGGTCGCCATCTTCTATATAGGGAGGGTTGCTAACAATCAGATCAAAGCGCTGGGCTGGAATTTCTGCAAACCAACTACTCTGGAATATCTCTACATTTTCAAACTCGTAGCGCTGACAGTTGGCGCTGGCAAGCTGCACCGCTCTCGGCATCAGATCCACGGCGCTAATCTGCCACTGGCTGCGCTCACTGGCCAGCGCCAGGGCAATAGCGCCAGTACCGGTGCCAAGATCAAGAGCTTTAGCCTGCCGGGGAAGATCCAAATCAAGGGCAGTTTCTACCAATAATTCAGTTTCCGGACGCGGTATCAATGTGTCTGGCGAAACCTTTAGGTCGAGGGTCCAAAAACCCTGAGTGCCAATCAGATAGGCAACCGGCTCACCCTCGATACGCCGCTCTAGCAGCTGCTCAAATTGCTCTTCAACAGCACTGCTGAGTTCGCGATCGGGCCAGGTTTTAAGATAGCTGCGATCGACATCGAGCACATGGCAGAGCAATAGTTCGCAATCCACTGTTGCTGTGTCGCTGAGATAGTTACGCTGAACAGCAGATTGAAGAACCTGAGAAATATTCATTAGTCGGCAAGGCTGGCTAACTGCTCCGCCTGAAACTCACTGACCAGTGGCTGAACAATCTCATTCAGGGAGCCTTCCATCACTTCAGCTAATTTGTAGAGAGTAAGGTTGATACGATGGTCGGTGACTCTGCCCTGGGGGAAGTTATAGGTGCGAATACGCTCGGAGCGATCGCCGCTGCCGACCAGACTTTTGCGCTGCTCAGACTGCTCTTGAGCCGCTGCCTCATCCTGTGCAGCCGTCAGACGAGCCTGGAGTACCGACATAGCTTTGGCGCGATTTTTATGCTGTGAACGCTCATCCTGGCATTCCACCACGAACCCAGTGGGCAAGTGCGTAATACGGATTGCCGAATCAGTTTTGTTCACGTGCTGACCACCAGAGCCCGAGGCGCGGAAGGTATCCACACGCAGATCGCCTTTATTGATCTCAATAGCATCTTTCTCGTCGGCTTCGGCCATAATCGCCACGGTGCAGGCAGAGGTGTGAATGCGCCCCTGGGATTCAGTGTCCGGCACGCGTTGAACCCGGTGCGCACCAGACTCAAACTTAAGCTTGGAGAACACCCCCTGACCAACAATGCGCGCGATAATTTCTTTGTAGCCTCCGTGGTCGCCCTGGTTTTCGCTGATCACTTCAACTTTCCAGCGTTGGGTTTCAGCAAAGCGGCTGTACATACGGAATAGATCACCGGAGAAAATCGCCGCTTCGTCGCCGCCAGTTCCGGCGCGAATTTCCAAGAAGACATTTTTCGAATCGTTGGGATCTTTGGGCAACAAGAGCTTTTGCAAATCCAACTCCAGCGCTTCGCGCTGAGCTTCACCGCTGCGCATCTCTTCCTGGCCCATCTCGCGCATCTCTGGATCGGAATCCTTGAGCAGCAGCTTGGCCTCGTCAATATTCTCCACGACTGCGAGATAGCTCTGGTAGCTTTTAACTACCGGCTCGAGCTCGGCATACTCTTTTGAGAGATCGCGAAAGCGATTCTGGTCGCTGATGATATCGCCGTCACTCAGCAGTGCGCCGACTTCTTCATAGCGGTCAGAGAGGTGATCCAGCTTGGATAGAATTGATGCTTTCATTGATTTTCCGTATTTCGTTAATTGGCCAGCTGGCCACGATAAAAATAGTTAAATGGGTTCATCTTCTAATGAGAGTTGCAGGGTCTGTCAGCTATTAAAACTTAGCTAACGCTTCTTATCTAGACCAAACAGCTCGTGGGTAGCGTGAATGGTTTCATCGCTGCCCTCTTCGCCGGCCTGTTTAAGGCGGGTGGTGGGTTTGTGCATCAGCTTATTGGTCAGGTTGCGCGCCAGCGTGGCGATAACCGACTCTGAGTCCTGGCCTTTCTGTAAAGCGGTTAACGCCTTATCAACTTCTTCATCACGAATTTTTTCGACACTGTCGCGGAAGGCGCGAATGGTATCCACAACTGCCAGTGAACGCTGCTGACGCGACCAGTCCTCGGCTTCCTGATCAATAATTTCCTGGGCAACATCGGCGGCGGTCTGACGGGCGCGAAGGTTGTCCTGAATCACTTCCTGGAGATCGTCCACTGTATATAAGTAGACGTCAGCCAGCTCCTCGACTTCGGGTTCGATATCTCGCGGTACGGCGATATCGACCATAAAGATCGGCTTGTGTTTGCGTTTTTTAAGCGCCGACTCTACCGCGCCCTTGCCGAGAATCGGCAACTGGCTGGCGGTTGAAGAGATAACGATATCGGCCTGGGGCAGATAATCGGGAATATCGGATAATAGGATCGCATCGGCAGAAAAGTCCGCTGCCAATTCCTGAGCGCGGTTAAGGGTGCGATTGGCCACGGTAATGCCGCCGATGTTTTTATCACTCAGGTGCCGGGCAACCAGTTCAATGGTTTCGCCGGCACCAATTAACAGTGCATGGGCGTCTTTTAAGTCGGCGAAAATCTGTTCTGCGAGGCTGACTGATGCATAGGCGACCGAAACCGGGTTTTGACCTATGGCTGTCTGCGAGCGCACGCGCTTGGCAGCGGCGAAGGCATATTGGAAAATCTGGTTTAGGAAGGTTGAAACTGTGCCCGCTTCGCGGCCCACAGCATAGGCAGATTTGATCTGGCCAAAAATTTGCGGCTCACCCAACACTAGTGAGTCGAGGCCACTGGCGACGCGCATAATATGGCGCACAGCTTGCTGATCGCGATGACAGTAGTAACAGGTCTGCAACTGCTCAACATCTATATTTTTGTGGTCTGCCAGCCAGGCTAACAGCTGCTCGTCACTGACTTCACCAGAGAGGTATATCTCGGTGCGATTACAGGTTGAGAGCAGTGCAATTTCATCACCATCTAAATGCGTTAGCGCTTGCTGGAGTGATTCGATAACAATTTCCGGGGCAAAGGCAACCCGCCCGCGGAGATCCACGGAGGCGGTTGTATGATTGATGCCAAATGCCAGAATACTCATCGCTGCTCTTTTTGCTTACCACTCTCTATTCAATGCTATTTCTTGCCACTTACTACCAGCTCTTATAGCAGTCTATACTTTCCATACTGTTTAGCATGTATCGACTTAAGCTCTAATCAACAGGTTGTAATTTCAATGGCGGCTAATTTTACACGAGTTTTACCTGACTCAGGCCAGCATCGTTAGAAATACAATAAAAAAATAGGTTTGTTCGAGACTAGGCTAATCTTTTATAACAAAAATTGTCACAACTACTGCTATCCCAAATAAACTGTAATTAAAATTAAAGGTATTTTCCGAAACTATACGATGAAAAGCCGCCAGACTATTATTTCAGCCCAGCGAGTATTTCTCACTCTCGGCATCACAGTGCTGCTGTCGGCCTGTGCAACGGTTTCAGAGACTGTTGATCAAGGGGAGAGCAACATCCATGAAACCACCTCCGAAAGTACTCTTTATAACAAACCAGATAACAAAGCGGATAACAGCATAAACAGTCCCTTGGAGCCCGCCGAAGTAGCTTTTCCTGAAGAGGTGCTCTATCAACTGCTGGTAGCCGATATTGCCCTTATCCGCGGTCAGTTTGAATTTTCCCTGGAAAAGTACCTACAGCAGGCCCGCGAAACCCGCGATCTAGCTGTTATTGAGATGGCCAACCGCATAGCCAGCCATCAGGGTAATACTGAGGCGACAGTGGAAACTGCTCTGCTGTGGCTGGAGGTAATACCCAATCAGGCCATCGCCCACCGTGCGGCTTTACATGCCTATGCAATGCAGGCGGATCCTCTAAAAGCTCTGCCCCACGCCTATTGGCTATATAAAAATAACGATGATATTGAGGCTTTTTTGGCGGTGACCAGCATCAGTGAGGGCTCTAAACAGAAACTGTTAGCGTCGCTTATTGAAGCCTATGAAAACCTTGCACTGGAGGCGGACAAGCAGCCCATGGTGAAACTGGCCCAGGCGATTTTATACCTTGAGAGTGGCCAGCTTGATACTGCGATTAAAACTGTTGAGCAGTTTTTGCTGCTGGCGCCAGATAATCAGCGCGGCCTGCTGTTTTTAGTTCAAACACTGCAGCAGCAGGACAGAATGACCGAGGCACTGAGCCGCCTTGAACAGGCCCTGCAGCGAATGCCAGACAACCACAGTCTGCGCCTGCAATATGCGCGGTTCTTAACAGTCACCGATCGCCCGCAGGCGATTGTTCAGTTTGAAATGCTGCGGCTAAAGAATCCTGATAATCAGCAGGTAAATTTTTTGCTCGGACTGCTGTATTTAAACCAGGGGGCAACTGCGCCGGCAGTGGATCTGTTTAAGCAGGCATCCAGCGACCCCTCTCTGTATGCAGATGCCCAGTATCATCTCGGCAGCATTGCCGCTCAACAGGGCGATATAGCTGACGCACTGGCTCACTACCAGCAGGTTCGCAGCGGGCGCAATTACCTGACCTCCGCTTCACGCTCCGCGCTATTGCTAGCCGAGCTGCAGAGTATGGATATCGCGCGCAACTACCTACAGCAACTTCGCGCCGAACAGCCGGGGCAATCGCCCTCTCTGTTTCAGATTGAGTCCAATCTTTTACTCGGCAATGACCAGCCGAACCTGGCCTTTACAGTTCTTAGTGATGGCCTGCAAGCCCATCCCAATAACACTCTGCTGCTCTACGCGCGATCCATGGTTGCCGAACTGGAGGATAATTTCGAACTTGCAGAACGGGATCTGCGCAATCTGCTGGCTCAGGATGCGGATAATTCGGCGGCCTTAAACGCGCTCGGCTACACCATGCTTGTGCATACTGATCGTTATACTGAGGCACACAAATTAATTAAGCGCGCCTATCTGCTCAATCCGGGGGATCCGGCTATTCTGGATAGTCTCGGATGGGTGCTGTTTGTTCTCGGCGATGCCCAGCAGGCGCTGCCCTATTTGGAGAAAGCCATGGCGATTATGGTGGATCCTGAAATAGCTGCTCATCTGGGCGAGGTGCAGTGGTTTCTTGGCGATCGACAGGCCGCTGTGCAAACCTGGAAACGCGGGCTTGAGCAGGATCCAAACCACAAAGCTATTAAAGAGACAATTGAGCGTCACAGAAAACATGCCGAGGATGCACTTGAAGTCGAAGCTTTTGGTATAGAATCTACGCCAACTATTATAAATAAGCCCAGTGGCGAGAAAACTCCGTGATCCGTATTAGCCTTGTTGCAGTAATTATTCTCCTCAGCACTGCCTGCAGCATGCAGCCGCAAACAGTAAGCTCGTCATCTTCGGACAACTGGCAGCAACACCAACAGCGTATAGCTCAGCTGCAGGATTGGAAACTGTCGGGAAAACTTGGCTTTCGCGCTCCTCAGCAGGGAGGCAGTGCCGCTCTGAAGTGGACTCAGGAGAAAGATAATTATCAGCTATTCTTATCCGGGCCCTTTGGCGTCGGCAACGCAAAAATTGTTGGCGACGACAAAACTGCCGAGATGCTCTATGGGGATACCCTGTATCGCCAACCTCCAAAACAACTGGCGATGCAACTGACCGGACTGCCACTACCTGTAGACGCACTTAGCTGGTGGGCGCGCGGCCTGCCATCACCAACTCAGCCGGCGGCGACAGCTTTGACCACCGGTGCCGATGGGCTGGCTGTCGGCTTTGACCAGGCTGGCTGGCAGCTTTCATTTAGCCGCTACCGGCAGACCGATGGCGGACTCCTGCCGGGAAAAATAACCGGCAGTCTCAATACAGGTGTAAACAGTAGCAGCGAAGATAGGAGCTACTCCTTTAAACTGGTAATATCGGGCTGGAAATTTCTCGAAGAAGAATAAGTTTGGCCATGATCCCATCAATCACCCTGCCGGCACCGCCAAAATTAAACCTGTTTCTACATATTACAGGTCGCCGTGACGATGGTTATCACAACCTGCAAACACTCTTCCAAATACTCGACGGTGGCGACGAGCTTACTTTTACGCCGACCCGTGACGGGGAAATCAGCCTCTCACCACAGATTGAAGGAGTCGCCGAGTGCGACAATTTAATCGTTCGCGCAGCTCTGGCACTGCAACAGCAGAGTAATTGCTCTCAGGGCTGTATTATCCATCTCGACAAGCGTCTGCCCATGGGTGCCGGGCTCGGCGGCGGCAGCAGCAATGCGGCAACCACATTACTGGCCTTAAATAAATTGTGGGGCTGCGACTTAGCGATCGAGAAACTCGCCCAATTAGGCGCGCAACTGGGTGCTGATGTGCCGGTTTTTGTCGAGGGTTACAGCGCCTTTGCCGAGGGAATTGGCGATCAATTGACGCCAGTGGAGATCCCTGAAAGTTGGTATTTGATTATTACGCCCAATTGCACTGTGTCGACAGCGAAAATATTTTCACATCCTCAATTGACAAGGAACACTTCACCCATCAAAATACGCGCCCTCTCAGAGGAGCAGTACAGGAATGACTGCCAGGCTATTGTTGAAAAGCTCCATCCACAGGTTAAAGAGGTCGTGGATTGGCTTAAAGCATATTCTGAGCCTCTGATGACAGGAACTGGAGCTAGTGTATTTTGTCGCTGGGCTACTGAAGCTCAGGCCAAAGAGGTTTTATCTAGGGTTCCGCAGCACTGGAATGCGTTTATTGCGCGGGGTGTAAATCACTCTCTGGTGCATCAGAAGTTGAAAGAGTTTTTTATTGGGGCGTCGCCAAGTGGTTAAGGCACCGGGTTTTGATCCCGGCATCGGAGGTTCGAATCCTCCCGCCCCAGCCAATTACTAAAACTATGATACTAGGAATCCGCTCGTGGCAAGATTAATGGTCTTCTCTGGAAATGCGAATCCAGAACTGACAAAGCAAATCGCTCGGCAGTTAGGTGTTGCACCTGGCAAAGCTACCGTTGATATCTTTTCAGACGGCGAAATAAATATTGAGATCCACGAGAATGTTCGCGGAAACGACGTATTTGTTGTGCAGCCAACCTGTGCTCCAACCAACCGCAATCTCATGGAATTAGTTCTGATGATCGACGCGCTGCGTCGCGCATCAGCAGCACGTATCACCGCAGTTGTACCCTACTTTGGCTACGCTCGCCAGGATCGCCGAGTGCGCTCCGTACGTGTACCTATCAGCGCTAAAGTCGTCGCTGATATGCTCTCTAATGCAGGTGTTGACCGGGTACTTACCGTCGACCTCCACGCAGAACAGATTCAGGGCTTTTTCAACTGTACAGTTGATAACGTCTATGGCGCCCCCGTATTGCTCGGCGATATTGAGCGTCAAAACCACAAAAATTTACAGGTTGTCTCTCCAGATATCGGCGGTGTTGTTCGCGCCAGAGCTGTGGCTAAACATCTGGGCTGTGATCTGGCGATTATCGACAAACGTCGTCCCTCAGCTAACCAGACTGAAGTGATGAACCTGATTGGTGAGGTTACTGACCGCACCTGTGTATTGGTCGATGATATCGTCGATACTGCCGGCACCCTGTGTAAGGCTGCCGAAGCACTGAAGAAAAACGGTGCCACTAAAGTTGTTGCCTACGCCACTCACGCAGTTTTGTCTGGCGGCGCAATTGATAATATTAAAAACTCTCAGTTGGACGAATTGGTAGTTACCAACAGTATCCCACTGAGTGATGAAGCTAAAAAATGCGGCAAGATTCGTACACTGCAGCTGGGCAAATTGCTCGGTGAGTCCGTTCGTCGCATTAGCAATGAAGAATCTATCAGTGCAATGTTTGATTAAGACGTTTGACTAAATCTTCGGATTAGCCAACAAACACTGTTACAAACGCCTCATTCCGAGGCAATAAAACTCCATTACAGGTCTGGTCGCGGTCTGTTTTGGCATAACTTGGAGACTATTATGTCTACTGATTTAACGTTACAAGCGAAAGGTCGCGAGGATACAGGGAAAGGTGCGAGCCGCCGCCTGCGTCGTCTGGCCGGAGAAATCCCAGCCATCATTTACGGTGGTGGTAAGAAAAAACCAGCTCAGATCACTCTGGTCCACAAAGATGTGATGAAATCACTCGAGAACGAAGCATTCTACTCACAGATTCTTACTCTCGATGTCGATGGAAAATCTGAAGAAGTAATTCTTAAAGATGTTCAGCGTCACCCGGCAAAGCCTATTGTTTTGCATATGGACTTCCTGCGCATCAGCAAGAATACTCAGCTGACAACTAAAGTGTCTATCCACTTTATCAATGAAGATGTTTGCGTAGGCGTTAAAGTTGGCGGCGGTATTGTTGCTCACAGCATGACCGAGCTGGATATCCAGTGTCTGCCAAAAGATCTGCCTGAATTTGTCGAAATTGATATGGCTGAAGTAGACCTTGGCCAGACTCTGCACATCTCAGATATCACTCTACCTAAGGGTGTTGAGAGCGTTGCCCTGAGCCATGGTGCTGATCACGATCTACCCGTTGTATCTGTCAACAAGCCTAAGGCTGCTCCTATCGAAGATGATGAAGTAGCACCTGAAGCTGAAGAAGGCGATACTGAAGAGGCAAGCGAAGAGTAATCTTCTGACTTGCCCATCAAGCAGGCCCTGACATTGGACACGCCCGTTGAGTTAATCGTAGGGCTGGGAAATCCCGGCTCTAAATACGATCGGACGCGTCATAATGCCGGGGCCGACTTGGTTCTGGAATTCGCGAAATCCCAGCATGTCGAACTCAAGCAAGAGAGCAAGTTCTTTGGTGACACGGCAAAAGTCAGCATAGATAACAGAGATGTTCGACTGCTGATTCCGAGTACTTTTATGAACCTCAGCGGCCAGTCAATTGCCGCCCTAGCGGGTTTTTACCAGATACCGCCAGCAGCTATTCTGATTGTTCACGATGAACTGGATTTGTCCCCGGGTACTGCGCGCTTTAAAAAAGGTGGCGGTCACGGCGGTCATAACGGTTTGCGGGATAGCATACAGAGACTCGGCAACAGCAAAGAGTTCGCACGATTGAGAATTGGTATAGGCCATCCCGGCAATGCCAAACAGGTTGCCGACTATGTGCTTAAAAAGCCATCACCGAGCGATCAACAACTTATCAGCAACAGCATAGATGATGCACTGCGCGCCCTACCACTAGCCATTAGTGGTCAGTGGGAAAAAGCCATGCATGAACTTCACACTGCTTAAATACAAAGCCATATAACTTGGCACAAGGAATTTACTATGGGTTTTAACTGCGGAATTGTGGGCCTTCCCAATGTCGGCAAATCAACGCTGTTTAATGCACTGACCAAAGCTGGCATCAGTGCCGAGAACTTCCCGTTCTGCACCATTGAGCCCAACACTGGCATTGTGCCAATTCCCGATCCCCGTCAGGATAAAATCGCCGCGATCGTCAACCCCGAACGTCTGGTTCCAACCAGTATGGAATTTGTTGATATCGCCGGCCTGGTTGCTGGAGCCTCTAAGGGCGAAGGCCTGGGCAACCAGTTTCTCGCCAATATTCGTGAGACCGATGCTAT
>Ga0206125_10000845_pt1 | contig 38174 bp, 26 predicted proteins | sample Helgoland_Spring_4_FD_148598 | JGI IMG/M metagenome (GOLD analysis project Ga0206125, IMG submission 148598) | Pelagic subsurface seawater microbial communities from Kabeltonne, Helgoland, North Sea - Helgoland_Spring_Bloom_20160331_1 | ecosystem: Environmental > Aquatic > Marine > Epipelagic ... | reverse complement strand
GAATGTCGACGAAGCAGTTACGTTGGACGGCACATTGGATGTCACAGGTGACGCATCAGTTAGCACATTCGATTCATCTGGAGAAACTTCATTGGCAACCGGAGGCGGAACCGTAACGGTGGCTTCAACAGGAGTTATGACCACTGTTAAAGGCACATTGAATGTCGACGAAGCAGTTACGTTGGACGGCACATTGGATGTCACAGGTGACGCATCAGTTAGCACATTCGATTCATCTGGAGAAACGTCATTGGCAACCGGAGGCGGAATCGTAAATGTGGCTTCAACAGGAGTTATGACCACTGTTAAAGGCACATTGAATGTCGACGAAGCAGTTACGTTGGACGGCACATTGGATGTCGACGGTGACACAGACCTGGACGATACAGATGTTGACGGCACATTGGATGTCACAGGCGTTGCGACTTTGGCAACAGTCGATATCAATGGAGGTTCAATTGACGGTACAACGATAGGATCATCAACACCGAGCACGGTTGGTGCTACGACCATTGATGCAAGCGGTGACGTAACGTTCAATGGCGACAACTTCGTTTCTTACGCTGAGACTTCAATTCACAACAATTTGATTGTTCTGGATAACACAACAGGCACCACTACTCAATTCTCGGTTAATGAAGCCAATGGCAATACCATGATCGCTGGAGCGCTCGACATGACCAATTTTGACGTTGATGCTTCGGGTAACCTAGATCTGGATGCGAACCTGGACATGGATGGCACAACAGCTGATTTCCAAGCATCAGGTGCAATTTCATTGGATGCTGGAGCCGCTTCTAATTTCACGACTTCTGCAGGATTGACATTGGAAGGTGGAGCAGGACTAACGGTCACTTCCACTGGAGGCAGCATGACGCTGAACGGTACGGGCCAAACAGTTGACCTGGATGCAGCGACGCTTGACGTTGATGCTACAACGATCACTGTGGATGCTACAACATCCACTTTCACGGGCGACGTGAAAGGTCCTCGCTCAACAGGCGATGACGAGTTTGTGACTTACGGACAATTGGATTCGTTAGCGAATACGGCGCCATTCAATGAAACGTATAAGGTCTTTAAAGTCAGTGGAGCTCCTTCTACTCAGACGATCGCTGGGGGAGGCTATCCAGGCAACACGGAGCGATTGTTGTTGTTGAACGACGGTGGTATATATGGATATTATACAGAACTCTCAAGTGCAGCTGAATTTCCTGCTGATCCGGCGGACCAACCATTTGATGTTGTTACATCGCCTAGTCATCACATGGATCTCACAGACAAAGGAATCTATCAATTCTTCTTTACGTTGGAGGTTAAGAATACAACGACAACAGACGCCTTTGTTACGGTGAACATTCAAAATTATGACGCAGATGAGCTTGTGTTTGCCACACTTCGAACGCTTTCAAGTGAGTCGGAAGTGGTTTACGGAACCAATTCTTTTGGCGCCGGTATTGGTGTAGGCCTTTCCCACCACTTGAATTCAGGAATGTCCTTCGAATGCGATAATGACAATGAAGATATTCAAGTTGAAATCACAGTTTTACCTGCCGGAGCTAGCATTGACATCGTTTCAATGAGCCTATCTGTCTCGCGTGTGGGTGAGGAGTAATTCCTTCTTGACTGCAAAAAAAAAAGCCCCTCAATTCGAGGGGCTTTTTTTGTTTGTAAATATTCAGGTGTCATTCCCGAGCAACTTGGAGGGGCTCAGTTTCGCTTCATGCTCAGTTTGGCCCCAAGTACTTCGAGATCGTCAAAGAATTCAGGATAGCTCTTGGCTACGCATTCGGCGTCACTTATGGTGACAGGATTACCCCCTCGAAGCCCCATCAATGCTGCGGCCATTGCGATGCGGTGATCACCATGCGGCTGGATGACGATGTTTGCTTCGCACGGTTGCTTGCTCGGATGAATCGTCATGGTATCGGTGGATTCATCGCATTCTATCGCAACGCCAAATTTGGCCCATTCGCTTTGCAGGACCTCGGCTCGGTTTGATTCCTTGTGAATGAGCCGATGGACACCTTTGAATCGGCTCGGTTTCTTTCCAAAAGAAGCGAGAGCACACAAGACAGGGAATAAATCGGGTGCATCGGTCAGGTCCACAGCGAATGCCCGTACGGGACGCTTGGCGACTTGGATGCCTGTTTCAGTGCCTGATAGAGCGCCACCCGCAAACAGCAGTGCTCCTCGTATGGCTTCATCTGCTTGTGTGTATTGGCTATTCAGGCCATCGATTTCGATGCTCTGCTCCGCGCACAACATGCCCGCCACCGCTAAGGCCGCAGCTCCTGACCAATCGCCGTCGATGGCGGCTTCTATGGATTGGTATTGCTGACCGCCTGAGATGTTGAAATGCGATAACTCTTCGTTTGATTCAATTGTGATGCCGAAGTCTTCTAATATTTCAAGTGTTAGGATCACATAGGGCTTGCTGACCAGATTGCGCACCGCGATGGTTGAATCTTCTGCTGCGCAGGGGAGAGCCATGAGCAAACCGGTCAGAAATTGCGAGCTTGTTGCTCCATCCAATTCCACATGACCTCCTTTCAAGCTTTGTTTGATGACTATAGGAAAGGTTTCATTTGAACCCTCGAGTCGCCCGCCCAGGCTGTTAAACGCTTTGATGATTTCGGCCATGGGGCGGCCACGCAGACTTCCTTCGGCAATCATTTCAATAGCGGATGACGCCAATCCGGCAATGGGCGTGAACAACCGTGATCCCAAGCCCGATTCCATGGGTGTCAATACCCCCTCTCTGGATTCAGGTTGGCCATTTACACCGGCGATGGCGACGTGGTTTTCACCCAATTCCACCTCCGCACCGAGTTGGGCGGCCATGAGCAACGCGGCGGTGCAATCATCCGCTTGGGAGAGATTATGAAGGATGGAAGTGCCATGGCCGAGCAATGCGCCGGCGACTAATCGTTGCATCACCGACTTGGAAGCTGGAGCGTGCACTGCTCCAGCAAGTTGCGACGGCCATACGGTAATGTTCATTTCACACCAGTATAAATGCTTGCGATTCCGCCCGTGAGCGCGATGCATTTGCAGTCTTTGTATCCACAGGATTCCATGATTTTCAAAAATTCATATCCTTCAGGAAAAGCCTGCACGCTTTCCGGTAAATAGGTATATGCCGCTGCGTCTTTTGATACCAATTTGCCGATGGTGGGCATGATGAATCGGAAATAGAAAGCAAACAATTGCTTCATGGGGAAGTAGCGTGGCTTGGAAAACTCCAGTACGATGCCGAGACCTCCTGGTTTGAGTGTACGGTGCATTTCGGTCAGCCCTTTTTCCAGGTGTTCGAAATTTCGCACGCCAAAAGCAACGGTATAAGCGTCGAATGTGTCCGTTTCGAACGGCAAGTTGGCACTGTCTCCCTCCATCAGTTCAATTCTTTCTGCCCAGCCGCGTTTCCGAATCTTTTGCCGACCAACGTCGAGCATGCCGGGGGAAATGTCAACGCCAGTAATGTGCGCGCGGGTCAATCCCATCCGGATGGCTTCAATGGCAAAATCAGCAGTGCCCGTCGCCATATCCATGATTTTTGCACCTTCCTGCGTTCCGACCTTTGCCAAGTGCCGTTTTAAAACTCGGATAGACTTCTTACGCCACAACACATCAATGCCAAAGGAAAAGAGGTGGTTGAGAAAATCATAGCTATGCGCAATGTTATCAAACATGCGGGCAACTTGCTCCTTTTTCGATTCCTCATCTGGAGCGGTGTAGGGCGTAATGCGCGTTCCCATTTTTCGTGGTTATCCGACCATGGTATGGCCTTCGGGGTATTTGATGTGAGTTTGTGTCAGTTTTCCGCCAATGGCGTAGGCAACGGTGAGCGTTCCAACGCGCCCCACAAACATGCTGACCATGACAATTACCTTGCCGTATGCGCTGAGCATGGGCGTGATGCCGGTGCTCAGTCCCACCGTGCCAAAGGCGCTGACTTCTTCAAAAATGAGGTCCAAAATGCTATGTCCCGGTGTGTTCAAAATTTCAGCTTCTGTGATGGTTAACATGAAAATGGCAACCGTGTTTCCGACCAAGAAGAAAAGCAGCACGCTGTAGGCTCTGGAGCGCAATACATCTGGTATGGTTCGCTTGAAAAGCTGCACATGATCCAAGCTTCGAACCGTTCGCCATACATCCGCCAAAACAATGGAGAATGTGGACGTTTTGATTCCACCACCAGTTGAACTAGAAGATGAACCAATAAACATTAATATAATGAGCAAGAATAACATAGGTGTCCCTACTTGTCCGATATCAATCGTGTTGAACCCGCTTGTTCTGGTGGCACTTTGAAACACAGATGTGGTCAACTGTCCAAATGGGCTCATGCCTGCGAGGGTGCCCTCTTGCTCGAGCAACCAATAGCTGACGGTTCCAATTCCAACCAAGCCAAGGGAAAAGTACAAGGCAATTTTGGTGGCGAATGAGATGTGTTTCCACGGTTGTTCCATCCGCTCCCGCAAGCGATCAAAACCGAATAAGTCGAAAATGGCCACCATGCCCAATGCACCGAAGAACACCAAGACCGTAACAATCCAATGAATACCGTAATTGCTTCCAACGGCAGGGTTTGCCAATCCATCGGTGAAAAGCGAGATACCGGCGTTGTTGAATGCGGAAACCGCATGGAACACCGAATAAAACCATGTTCGGCCGTTGCTCAGCCCCGGCAGGCTATCGCCCCACGAGAGATACATGGCCAAGGCTCCTGTGGCTTCAATTCCAATGCACCAGAGTAGAACGCGTCCGAGAAGTCCACTGCTGGCATTGAAGTTGTCTCGGTTTACAAAGTCTTCGATGACTTCATGTTGCCTAATGCCAACGCCAAACTTCGAGGCCAGCACCAAGAAGGACCCAAATGCGATCAAATTCAATCCCCCGAGCTGAATCAAAAGCAGGAGGACAATCTGTCCTTTGTAACTGAAGAAAGTCACGGTATCGACAAGCATGAGACCTGTCACACAGGTCGCGCTGGTCGATGTGAAAATCGCATCCAAGAAATGCATGCTGCCGGGAGCTGTCGTCATTTCGGGCAGCATCAGCAGCACGGTGCCGGCCGTAATGATTCCCAGAAAACTCATGATAAAGATGATGGCAGGATTCAATCGTACTCGAGGCAAAACCGATCCTTCTCGAATCAATTCGGCAACAACTACGGTAAAGAAATAGCCTTGGATAAATAAAGTACTGAAGTCCGAGATGGATTCAAATCCAATGGAATTTGAAAGGCGACTGATGAGCAATTCGCCGGTCAATAAATCGCTCGCGCCCTCGATGACCAGAACGGACATGACGGCCGCTTCGAACCACGTTTTCCGGATGTAACGAATGGGATGATAATCGTATAAAATACGCGTGATGTATCGCAGGACATAGAAGGCGAACGTTCCTTTTACAAACCCCAAAAGCTGCGCTGCGGTGTGGCTTTCATTGGGGTAGCCGTAATAGATGGCCAAAACGAATAGGGCCGCCGTAGAAACCAACAAGTTGAACAACTTCAATCCATTCAGAACGCGCTCTTTCGAGCCGTACAAGAATACATTGATGCGCTCCCTGATTTCTTGAAGTTTCATCTTGAGAGGGGAGCAGGCGCAATGGATTCACGATGCTGAACCCATTCCGCTTTGAGGCGTTCAAGTTCTACCGGCACAACGCCCACTTTTTCACAGACCAATCCGCCAGCAAGGTTGGAGAGGGCTGCGATGTCCATGATGGAAACATCCAATGCGAGCAGGAAAGAGGCGACCGCAATGACGGCATCACCGGCGCCACTCACATCCATGATTTCCCGCTCAAATGCAGCAATCCGGCAATAGCTCTGCTGCGCATCGGGCCCGTATATGCAAACACCTCGCTCACTCAAGGTCACCATTGAAAACAGCGGAGAAAGCAGCTCATGCATGCGTTTTACTCCTCGTTCGATGCTTTGGTCGCTTTTTTTTTCGATGGCCATTGCCATGCCCTCGCCCAATTCCTTGAGGTTTGGCTTGAACAAGGTCACTCCGCGATAACTGGAGAAATGAGCGAATTTTGGATCCACGGTTGTTTTAATACCGAGGCCGCTGGCTGCAGCAATCAGCGTTTTGATGACCCGGTCGGTCAGCACGCCTTTGTCGTAATCTTCAAAGATGACCACATGGGGTTGCACAGATTCGAACAATGTGCTGCATTCCGCGATCAGTTGGTTTTCGAGTGCTTCAGGGATGTCCGAGGTGACCTCCTCATCTACTCGTACCAGTTGTTGTCCGTTGCTAATCACTCGGGTTTTCACGGTAGTAGGACGCGAATCGCTGCGCAGCACAGCTGAAGAGCCCACCTGCATTCCCTTCAGAAGAGAGGCGATCGTGTCGCCAGCAGCATCATTGCCAATCACGGTTGCGAGGTGTACTTTGGCGCCAACGGCGAGCAAGTTTTTTACCACGTTAGCTGCGCCGCCTAATCGGGACTCCTTGGCTTGCACATCGACGACAGGAACGGGAGCTTCTGGCGAAATGCGATTGACATGCCCCACCATGTATGCATCCAACATAACATCACCAATCACAAGGGCGGTGACATCTTGACCGGATTCAAGGGCACTGAGGGCATCCATGTTACGAAGGTAGGGCGCGCGAATCAATCAAGCGCTTCAACGGCTTTTGAAATTCGACGAATTGCTTCTTGCAATTGCGCTTCAGATGCAGCGTAAGACAATCGAATGCATTCCGGCGTGCCAAAGGCGCCGCCGCCAACAGTTGCCACATGTGCTTCTTCTAGCAAGTACATTGCGAAATCTTCCGCATTGTTGATGTGGCGCTGCCCAACAGACGTTCCGTACAATTCGCTTACATCGGGAAATAGGTAAAACGCACCCATTGGCTTGTTGACCTTCATGCCCGGAATCGCACTGAGCCCTGCAATCATGATGTCGCGACGCTTGAGAAAGGCGCTTTTCATCTCGTCTGCAATGGAAGGGTTGGCGGATACGGCTGCACCCGCAGCAACTTGTGCAATGCTGCAAGGGGCTGAAGTAACCTGGCCCTGAACTTTCGAACAAGCCTTGGCAATCCACATGGGAGCTCCAATGTAACCCAGTCGCCATCCCGTCATGGCAAAACCTTTGGACACACCATTCACGGTGATTACACGATCCTTTAACGCTGGGATGGTTCCGATAGAGGCGTGCTTGCCGGTAAAGTTAATCAGCTCATAGATTTCATCGCTAATGATGAAAACCTGTGGATGACGCTTCAAGACTTCCGCAAGAGCATCAATTTCGGATTGGGTATACACCGATCCCGATGGGTTGCACGGCGATGAATAGATCAGCAAGCGAGTTTTGTCCGTAATGGCCGCTTCCAATGCTTCGGGCTGAATTTTAAAATCATGTTCTATGGAAGTGGCCAACACCCGGGAAGTGCCACCCGCTAAAGCGACCATATCCGCATAGCTCACCCAGTATGGAGCCGGTAAAATCACTTCCTCGCCGGGATCTACCAGCGAAAGCACGACATTGGTGATGCTCTGCTTCGCCCCGTTGGAGACGACGATTTGATCCGGTCCATAATCGAGTCCATTGTCTCGTTTGAACTTCTTGCTAATCGCTTCACGGACATCCAAAATCCCTGGCACGGGCGTGTAATGCGTGATGTTTTCTTCGATGGCTTTGATTCCTGCGGCCTTGAGCAATTCTGGAGTGTCAAAATCGGGCTCTCCAAGTGAAAGCGAAATTACGTCGACACCCGATTTCTTCAGTTCGGTCGCTTTCCTCGCCATGGCAATGGTGGCGGACTCCGAGAGTCGATTGAGCAGTTGGGAGGTACGTTGCGTCATGGCAAGCGGTCAGTTCAGTGTTTGTTATGCTTCGATGAAGCCGCAAATTTAAGTTTTGTGGCAATGCGAAAAATTCGAGAACTTATTTTTTGCCAGCGGCGAGTGCCACAGCCCCCAGTCCAAGAAAGGTGATCAAACCATTCACAGGCAGTAAGGCGAAGCCAAAACTGAAGCCATGGACAGCCTTCAAGTACGATTCAAGGGCATAACAGATCACGGGAGCTACAATGGCCACGATGGGAATCAATGTGTCCGCTGGACGAAGGGATGTTGCGAGACCAAACGCGAAAAGGCCGAGGATTGGACCGTATGTGTAATTGGCGGCGGTAAAAATGGCAGCTACCACGCTGGTGTCATTCGCGGAACTAAAGGCCATGATGACAGCAAAAAGCACGACGGTCATCCCTAGGTGTACTTGTTTTCTGCGTTTCGTGGCTTGCCTTGCCTCCATTTGCTCTGTCCCGATCAAATCCACACACACAGAAGTGGTCAGCGCGGTCAGTGCGCTGTCAGCTGAGCTAAATGCAGATGCAAGTAGGCCGATCAAGAATACCATCCCTAGTCCGATGCCAAGCCCGCCATCCAAGGCGACGGTAGGGTAGAGGCTGTCAGCTCGGTCGATGGAGATTCCTTTCATCGCAATCCAACTATACAAAAGTGCACCAAGGACCAAGAACAAGACATTGACCAAGACCAAAACCACAGAAAAACTGCCCATGTTCCACCGCGCCTCTTTGAGGTTACGGCATGCCAGATTTTTTTGCATCATGTCTTGATCCATCCCAGTCATAGCAGTGGCAACAAATGCACCCGCCAGAAGGTGCTTCACCAGGTGATTGGACGCCTTCCAATCTTCCCAAACCACCCATTGATTCCAGCGCGTAGCAGCAATTTGTTGAGGTACTTCTGACCATGTCCAACCCAACGCGTTGACAATGGCGTGGCCTGAGTAGATCACCGCAATGAGCATAGCCGCAGTTTGAAGGGTGTCCGTCCATACGATGGTGCCCAATCCCCCTTTGCGGGTATAGCTCCAAATCACCGATAAAATGATCGCTACGGCCGCTGCATATCCCACAGGCACTTGCCATCCGCCAAACACGGCCCATGCAACATCCCACCCCAAGGGCTGAAGGACAAATAAATCCAGCACGAGGGCGATGAGAAATAAGCGAAATGACGCTCCAATGGTGCGGGAAAGAATGAAAAAAGCAGCGCCTGTTTTGTAGGCGCGACCGCCAAAGCGTGATTCGAAGTAACCATATATGCTTGTGAGCCCCATGCGATAATACAAGGGCATCAGAACGGCCATGATAAAGCCATAGCCAATCAAGTAGCCCAATACCATTTGCATATAGGTGAACCCCTGACTTTCGACCCAGCCCGGAACGCTAATGAAGGTTACACCGCTCAGGGAAGCACCGAGCATGCCGAATGCCACGGCGTACCAGGGTGCCGATTTATTCGCTGCAAAAAAATGGGCGCCTCCATCGTTTGGATTGCTTTTTCGATTCGTCCAGCTAGCAATGCTGAGTAAAACGAGTACATAGACCAAAAATACACCAATCACCATCTGCGGATTCATGTGTCAAAGATGGGACAACATCGTAAATTCGCCACATGGAACTTCCTTCGCGCCTCATAGAAGCTGCCGTGGACCAAATGGCTTCCCTTCCGGGCATTGGCCGGAAGACTGCGCTGCGGTTGGTTTTGAATCTTTTGCGGCGATCGGACGAACAAGTGGAGGCATTTTCAGAATCATTTCAATTGATGCGTCAAGGCGTCAGAGGATGCGCTACCTGTCACAACCTAACGGAATCAGATCGCTGCTCCATTTGCATCAATCCACTCCGCAAAGAAAGCCTCATTTGTGTGGTGGAAGACCTGCGTGATTTGCTGGCCATCGAGGCCACCGGCCAATTTCAGGGCCGATACCACGTGTTGGGTGGGGTCATCAGCCCCATGGAAGGAGTGGGTCCCAACGATTTGAACATTGAATCGCTCGTGATACGTGCTGGCCAATTGACCAAGGATGACGACGGCGAAATCATTTTTGCACTTCCAGCCACAATGGAGGGAGAAACAACGGCGTTTTACCTTTTTCGGAAATTGAGTTCATTCGATTTGCAGGTTACATCCATCGCTCGCGGCATTGCAGTCGGTGAGGATTTGCAGCATGCCGATGAGGCCACATTGGTGCAGAGCCTGAGGCAACGTTTGCCATATACCAATTGAGAGCATTATCTCGTTTTCATTCGGTTGATCCCTTGGTTTGGCTTTAAATTCACAGCGTGGACCTATCCATTATTATCGTCAATTACAATGTTGAGCACTTTTTAAGCCAGTGCCTTTTGTCCGTGCGCGCAAGTGTACGCGATTTGGAGGCCAAGGGCTTTCAAGCCGATGTTTGGGTGGTTGACAACCGGTCGGTCGACGGAAGTTGCGCGATGGTCCGAAGTCAATTTCCCGAAGTGAATCTTTTGGCCTTGGATGAAAATGTGGGATTCTCCAAGGGGAACAATCGAGCGATTGAACAGAGCAAGGGACGATGGGTATTGTTGCTGAATCCGGATACAGTGGTTCCCGAGAATGCCTTGAGGAAATGCTTGGAATATGCCAATGGACATCCGAAACTGGGGGGAATGGGGGTGCCGATGGTAGATGGCATGGGGCGGTTTCTTCCCGAATCCAAGCGCGGAATGCCGACACCTTGGGCGGCATTCTGTAAAATTTCCGGCCTCTATAAGCTGGCGCCGCGATCGGCGAAGTTGAACCAGTATTATATGGGCCATTTGCGCGCAGATGCCAATGATCAAATTGAAATCTTGAGCGGCGCCTTCATGTGGATGAGACGGGAAGCACTGGATGCGGTCGGTTTGCTGGATGAGTCCTATTTTATGTACGGTGAAGACATTGATCTCAGTTGGCGCCTGCTGAAAGGTGGATGGCAGAATCATTATTTCGCTGAGACTTCCATCATCCATTACAAGGGAGAGAGCACTAAAAAAGGTTCGCTCAATTACGTACTGGTGTTTTACAAGGCGATGCAGATTTTTGCGCGCACACACTTTTCAGGTGGAAATGCCCGTGCGATGCTTGGGTTGATTCAATTGGCCATTTATTTCCGAGCAGCGTTGGCCATTTTTGCACGCATCATTCGAACCATCCAATTGCCCGCACTGGAATTCAGCCTGTTCTGGGCGTCTTTGGTTGTTTTTCTTCGGCAATATGGCCAATTCAAAGGCATTCTTTACGACTGGAATTGGGCGATTCCAGCGACTGGAGTCTATGCTGGATTGTGGCTATTGAGCCTAAAATTTCAAGGTGCATACGACAGGCCGTGGAAGCCTATGGCGCTCTTTCGGGGCGTGCTGACAGGTGGGCTTGTGTTGTTTGCAGGCTATGGCTTGCTCCCGGAAAACATGCGTTTTAGTCGAGCATTGCTTCTATTTGGCGCGGCAATCTTGCCTGTGATTCTGTTCGCCGTTCGCTGGCGCTGGGACAAGGGAAGAGGATGGAGTGGCAAACGCCAAAGGAGAAGGTTGTTCATTTCGAGCCCAAAGGAACTATTGGCCATCACAGAATTGATTGCAGAACATGAGCCGCAGCCAGCGAATTCCGCAGAGACGCTTCAGGTTTTGCATCCTGCGAACCGAGCCGATTCGGACGAACAGGTGCAAATGGAAGGAATGAAATACCTCGGCGGGCTGAGTGATCTGAACGAGGTGATTCGGATCAATCGCATCAATGAAGTGATCCTCAGTGGAAGGGAAATGACGGCTTCGCAGATGATTTCAGCCATGACCGGTGCGGCCAATGCAGCAATCCATTTCAGAATTGCTTGGACGGAAGGAGGGCACGTCGTTGGCGTCGGCGGTCCTGAGTTGGGATCCATTTCCGATTGGCCCCGGGCCATTCACCTGCCTCGAGCCAAGCGTGTCAAGCGTACATTTGATGTGTGTGCTTCGGTAATTGTCTTCTTTTTGAGTCCCATTTTAGTGGCATCTGGACGGTACAGTTGGATTCCTTCAGCCGCCAAAGTGATTGCAGGAAAACGCACTTGGGTGGGCATCTCAACGGATTTTTCCAACGGTTCCAAATGGGAACATTTTATTTTCTCTCGTTCCAATTCCGACTCGAATCGGGCGCGTCAGAGAACACTTTTGACCTATGTTCGAGATTATAGATGGACGGTTGACTTCGGAGTCATCCGCGATGCCTTAATTTCGCACCGCGCAATACATCGCCATGGCAACAATTGAAATACTTCTTCCAAAAATGGGTGAGAGCGTAGCGGAGGCTACGATCACCAAATTCATCACGCAACCTGGGGAACGAGCAGAGGCGGACGAACCGTTGGTCGAAATAGCGACCGACAAAGTTGACAGTGAAGTGCCAGCCCCTGAGGATGGTACTTTGGTTGAATGGTTGGTGGCGGAAGGAGATACCGTAGCCGTGGGACAGGCGATTGCTCGGTTTGATGTGGAGACGGAAGGCGCCAATGCGGGCGCACCCGCCGCAGCACCTGCCGCAACGCCTGCTGAAGCAGAAGCGCCAACTCCAACTCCAACTCCAGCGCCAACCCCAGCTCCAGCTCCAGTCGGTGACGCGTCTCCCATTCCAGAAGATCATATCCTGGAAACATTGCAATCGCCTTTGGCAGAGCTGCCCCCTCGGCTGGGGGCGTCAGGAAGGTTTTATTCGCCCTTGGTTCGCAGCATTGCGCAGTCCGAAGGAATCTCTCCAGCAGAATTGGAGTCAATTTCTGGCTCGGGCTCAGAGGGAAGAGTTACCAAGGCGGATATACTCGATCATGTAACGCAACGTGGCACGAATGGTGCTACCGCTGTAACGCCTGTTCAAGCCGCACCCGCCCAGGCCATGCCTTCGACTGCATCGTCTGCTAAGCAGAGCAATCCAGTTGTTTCTTTTTCAGGGGAGGATGAAATTGTGGAGATGGATCGGATGCGAAAAATGATTGCTGACCACATGGTCCGTTCGGTGCAAACAAGTCCACATGTCACAAGTTTTGTGGAGGCGGATGTCACACGGATGGTGGAGTGGCGCAATCGGAATAAGGCAGCATTTTTGAAAGCGCATGGAACGAAACTCACATTTACGCCCATGATTGCTGAGGCGATTGTGAAGGCTATCCGCGATTTCCCAGGTGTGAATGCGAGCGTTGATGGCGATCGGATTGTGATTAAAAAGCAAATCAATTTGGGCATGGCTGCTGCCTTGCCATCAGGCAATTTGATTGTGCCCGTCATTCGCAATGCAGATCAGTTGAGTTTGGTCGGTCTTGCCAATCAGGTCAATGACCTTGCCGGCAGAGCGCGTGCGGGCAAATTGAAGCCCGACGATACTGCAGGAGGGACTTACACCATGTCCAATGTGGGCACTTTTGGGAATGTCATGGGCACGCCAATCATCAATCAACCACAAGTGGCCATATTGGCCTTGGGCGCCATTCGAAAGAAACCTGCGGTGATCGAAACCGAGGAAGGAGACGTCATCGGCGTTCGTCAAATGATGTTTTTGAGCCACAGCTATGACCACCGAGTCGTTGATGGAATGCTGGGAGGAAGTTTTGTGCGTCGTGTCGCAGATTATCTGGAAGGGTTTGATTTGAATCGAACCATTGTCTAACGAGGAAACGAAAGCGAAGCAATGAATTTGAGTGCCTTAAAACTGAAGAAGCCTTTGGTCATTTTTGACCTTGAAACGACGGGCACAGACCTTTCCAAGGACCGCATTGTCGAAATTGCAATGATCAAGGTTCATCCCGATGGAACGGTCGAGAAGAAGCCTGAGGCACGCGGAGAAGCGCACCGACTTTTGATCAATCCGGGTGTGCCCATTCCCCTCGAAACCAGTTTGATTCATGGCATTTACGATGCCGATGTTGCGGATCGTCCGACATTTCGGCAGTTTGCAAAAAGCATGGCGGAGTTTCTGAAAGGGTGCGATTTGGGAGGCTACAATTCCAACCGATTTGATGTTCCATTTTTGGCAGAAGAGTTTTTGCGCAACGGCATTGATTTTGATCTTGAGGGCCGAAACTTAATCGACGTTCAAAACATCTTTCATTTGATGGAACAGCGGACCTTGCGGGCTGCTTATCGTTTTTATTGCGGGAAAGAATTAGAAGGTGCGCACGAGGCGTTGCCTGATACCGAAGCCACATTGGAAGTTCTTTTAGCGCAATTGGAGAAATACCCTGAGACCACCGTTCGCATTTCCGATGATGAAGTCGTCGGTCCAGTGCCCACGGAGATGGATGCCCTTCATGGCTTTTGTCAACGCCAGCGATTTGCTGATTTGGCTGGGCGATTTGCGTACAACGACGCCAATGAAGTACTTTTCAATTTTGGCCAGCACAAAGGAAAGAAGGTGACGGAAGTCCTCACTGCAAATCCGGGTTATTTTGGGTGGATGATGGGGGCGGACTTCCCAGAATACACCAAGAAAGTCCTCCGTCAGGTTCATGCAGAAATGAATGGTTGAAGCGACGAATTCTCCCGTACAGAAAAAGATAGCTGTTCTGGTTTCCAATGATCTCAATCACGATCAGCGGGTCCTGAAAACCTGCACCACCCTGCAGGATTTGTCTTGGATTCCATTTTTGATTGGGCGAACGATGCCTGGATCTGAGGCGCTGGCCATTCCGCACGGAGGAAAGCGGCTTTCAGTTTTGTTTGCTCGTGGGTTTCTCTTTTACGCGACTTGGCAATGTGCTTTGCTGGTGGAATTGCTCCGCACGCGTTGCGACGCCATTTGGGCCAACGATTTGGACACGCTGTTGCCTGCTTTTTTGGCCTCGAAATGGCATGGCATTCCGCTGATTTATGACAGCCATGAATTTTTTACAGAGGCAGCCGGCTTGACCGGAAGGCCCTTTCAACGTGGCGTTTGGTTGCGTCTTGAGCATTGGGTGTACCCCCGCCTTAAATCGGTGATTACGGTCAATGATTCCATCGCGAACGCGTATGAAAAACGCTACCCAACGGCCTTGTCGGTTCGACCACGGGTGGTGCGGAATATGCCTTTGAAACGCGAATTCCAAACGGAAAAAGTGAAATGGCGTGAAGAGTTGGGCATCCCCAAGGACGCCGTTTTCGCGGTGTTACAAGGCGCTTACCTCGATAAAGATCGAGGCGTGAAGGAGGCTGTCGAAGCGCTTCGTGCAAACCGTGCATGGCATTTAGTGGTGGTTGGCGCCGGGGCCGAATTTGAATGGGCGATGCGACAAGTCTCATCCTGCGATGGACGTCTGATATGCCTTCCTAAGATGCCCTTTGAAAAGCTGTGCACACTCACGGCAGCGGCGGATTTCGGATTTAGTTTGGATCGCGGCGTACACGGCAATTATTGGTTCAGTCTTCCCAACAAATTGTTTGACTATATCCATGCAAGGATTCCGGTGGTGGCGAGTCCCATGCCGGAAGTGAAGAAGGTTGTGGAGGATTGGCAGATTGGTGTGGTCATTGATGACCACAGTCCAACTGCGATTGGCATGGCTGTGGATGCAGTTTTGCAAACACCATCCGTGGAATGGGAACGTCGTTGCTCGGAAGCTTCTGAATCGTTGAATTGGCAGGCTGAAGCGGCGATAATTGCGGAAGCCATGAAGGCAGCAGAAGCGGTGCTTTAAGCCGCTCCGGTGCGATGGATTCCGGATTTTTTGAAGCCGAATTTGATCAGCAACCATAAGGGTTGCACGGCCCGTTGCCACCCCCGAATCGTTTTGCGTTTCAATTTCCATTCCTGCCAATAAAGTCGGACACCAAAGTTTCTTGAAACGCCTCCCGTTTCAATGTGGCTCCACGTTGCGTCATGCAAAGAGGCACCGACGCCAGCGGACCAAAAATGCAAGTGCATGGCGTAATCGGCAAGAATGCTATATGCCGGCTTGAAATCCGTCGCCTGAATGATTGCCCGTGGGTAAATCACCCCTTGGTGGTGTGTCGTATTACGCCAAACCAACGATTCATCCCAGCGAGGAGGATAATGAGAGGGGACACCAATTTCACGCTCATTCCCGAGGTCAACGCCAAAAATATGCAGTTTATCCTGTGCCCAATTTTGCATCTGAGGCAAGAAGGCAAGCCAGGTGTCCTTAACAGGCAAATCTCCCGCACCGCAAAACCAAACCCACGGGGCAGTTGCGCAGCCTTTGCCGTAGTTCATGGCGTGGTATATTCCCGAATCAGAAGCCGAGCGAATGTGATGAATTCGATGCTGGTTTTCCAATAAAAATTGTTCGGTGTGACGGCATCCTCCGCCATCGATGACAATTAGCTCAATCCGATCAATTGATTGATTCAGTGCGAATACGACGTCCAGTGTCTTTTTCAGGCCGGAAAAATTGTCCTTCACCGGGATGATGATGCTAAGAAGTGGTTGAACTTCTTGTTTCATACAGGAATATTTGGGAGTTCTGCGATCCCACCGTTCACGCATTCGATAACACGTCCCGGGTATTTGTTCCACGCTTGATGGTCATGCGTAGCCATGATCACCGAACGCTCTTGTTTCGCTAAATCATGGAGCAATTGCAATATCCCATCGGTCGTCTCAGGATCTAAATTGCCGGTGGGCTCGTCCGCAATGATCAAAGGTGGTTCGTTGAGCAAAGCACGCGCAATCGCCAATCGCTGTTGTTCCCCTCCGGATAAGGAGTGAGGCATTTTGTAGCCTTTCGTTTCCAACCCAACCGATTTCAGGCACGTTTGGATGCGATTCTCCAGGGCAGCTCCTTTGCTCCAGCCTGTTGCCAGCAGCACAAACGCAAGGTTGGCCTCGGCTGTTCGGTCTTGCAACAAAGCAAAATCTTGAAAGACGATGCCGAGATCTCGGCGCAGCAGGTGCATGTTTTTGCGATTGGTTTTCGCGAGGTCATGGCCGCAAACTTTGCCTTTCCCTGAGGCGATGGGAAGGTCTCCGTAGAGAGCCTTGAGCAACGAACTCTTTCCAGAGCCCGTCTTGCCAATGAGGTAAACCAATTCGCCACTTTTAATGGTGAGATTGACATCTTTGAGCACCGCATGTTCTGCTTGCTGGACCGCGATGGATTCGAGTTGGACAAGTGTTTTGGATTCCATGAATGTCAATATCGCTTAAATATTTCCGGGCTGATTCGGATGTTTAAATCCATCGCTTCGGTGATGAATTGAATCGATCGACCATTGGTGGTTTGGGTGATAACCGTTGGGAAAGCCAAGCCATCATACGATTGATATTGGTCGAAGTCGTAGTGGGTTGTGTTCACGCCGCTTCCGCCGGAACGTTTTACCTCAGCTGCGATGAGTTTGGAAGAAACCGAATCAAAGAATAGTGTTTCTTCGCTGGCATCTGCGTAATGGATGCGCACTACGTATTGGCTTGTTCCTTTGGTCGCGTAACTACCGAGCACTTCCGCAGTGCCTTGCAGTTCTGACAAGCGAAGAAGTCGATCGAGGTAAATTTGGGGCCGGAGGCGATCGTACTCGCTTGTGCTCATTTTTTGATTGATGCCCATTTGACGTTTGAATCCATCCTCGATCGTCACGACATTTTCCATCATGACCTGACCATTGGCTTCATAGGAAGCAACGAACCCTGTGCCATAGAGGCTTTTTGTCGTGATGGTATATACCGTGCCGCCTTCTGCATCCATGCGTGTCACGGCGAGCGAAGATTTCGTGGTTTCGAATGCATTCGCGCCCCCACAAGCCTCATAATAAGCATCGAAAATACGCGCGGCTTCCAAGCCAGGAACCGGCACGTATGGTTCAAGCAAGTGGCCTGCATCATCGTACCAATCAATATTTCCGTCGCTGTCAAGCGCAGTGCCTAAATCGAGACCAACCTCTTTCGGTCCGTCCCCCAAGAAATTGAGATTTCGAGGACGCAATCGGTTGTTTGCCACACGTCGCACTTCATTGGCACTGGCATTGTCTAGACGGTGCTGTACCGAAGCCGTGGACCATGATATCAAGGACTCCGTGCGTTTTGCTGCGTGCGTTGCAATCCAACGCGCATCGCTGGCGTTGGAACGATGGGCTTCACTTAATTGCTGTTTCGCGGCGTTGAGCTCAACCTCCGTCACCAAGTCATCGGTGATGCGCTGGAGCTCCTCCTGCAGCTGACTCATGCGATTTGTCAGCTTCGAACGATGCAATATACCCTGTGCGATGAATCGTCCGGTGTTGGCATCGGACTTGAAATGAACGGATATGTTTTCGTCAACGGTCAGTCCGTCATTCAAACGCTGCTCGAGAATCGTTGCAGCGGTCCTCAGAATCCAAGCTTCGCTATCTCCCGGTTTCAATCGCATCACATGTCCGGCTCGAAATGCGACAAATTTAAGTTCGTCGGATTCAATCCAGGCAACCTCCGTGTTGCGACTTACAGCCGGTCGTGAAATGCTTGAAACAGGAACGGACCGAGATTTCCATTCGTCAAACGCTGAAGCCCATTGCGAGGCGCTGTTTTCATCGGCCACTTTTGGAGCGGAGCAGATGACAATTCGGCAATTGTTTGGTCGGAAATATTGGCGATGAAATTCCATGATATCGCTCAGGCTGATGGCTGAGAGGGAGGTGCTGTCGGGAATTTCACCATACGGATGCTTGGCTGAAAACAAAATGTGATCCATGAGTTGATCCATTGGTTCTGTGCCTAAAAGCGCTCCATTGGTTTGAAGCACTGCCTCCATCTCCGTTCGAATGGCAGCCCAATCTACGGAGTCGGTGTCAAATGCGATCACGGCGACAGCGAGCGCGGAAATGACTTCAGCCATGCCTTGATTGGGAGGGGTGAAGGACACAGTATGCTCTGTGGCATGGATGCGAAGGGAGTCCCAATTCAGCGTTGTTTTTTGCACATTTTTCTCGAAGAGCTGAAGTAAGCATTGCATGTGTGCCTCTGCCAATCCCGTTCGATCCGTCTGCATTCCGCGGTTGTAGGACCAATTGATGGCGATTGCACTCTGATCAAACAGGGGGCTTTCGATCATTGCAAGCGATAGCCCGTTGTCACGTTCGATATCAGCAATGGCATCAAGACTGATGTCACTTTGCGCAGAAGAAGGAGATTGAGCCTTTACTGCAATCGGCATGAATTGCATGAAAGAAAGGCCCGCGCTCAGGCAAAAAGCAATCATTCGAATTGGGGTGGTCATGGAAGTCGTTTTATCTGGTTCGAAGATAAGAAGCCTTGAACGGTGACAATGGCATTATATTCGAAGGGTGAAAGTAAATGAACTGAACCTCGATCACTGGTCCCTCGAATCCGTGTGGGACTGGGTAGAATCCACCAACGACGTAGCCCTTTCTGTGGAAGCAGAACGATCCATTCAGGATTGCAGGAACTACCTCGAAGAACGTTTGAAGGATCCTTCAGAGCCCACCATCTATGGGGTCAACACAGGGTTTGGTGATTTGGCACATACCCGAGTGGGGTCAGATCAATTGAGTGAATTGCAGCGAAATCTACTGATTTCGCATGCCTGTGGAGTGGGCGATGACGTTCCGGAAGAAATAGTCAAATCGATGTTATTGCTGAAGATTAAAGCCCTTTCCAAAGGGCACAGCGGCATCCAATTGCAAACGGTTCAGCGCCTGGTCGATCATCTCAATGCACGTGTTTATCCTGTGATTCCAAGCCAAGGTTCGCTTGGAGCCAGTGGAGATCTGGCGCCTTTGGCACACATGGTTCTGCCTTTGATCGGAGAGGGAGAAGTAAGGGTGGATGGTGTTTCGGTTCCTGCGATGGACGTTTTGCTCGCGAAAGGCTGGAAGCCATTGACATTGGGTGCGAAAGAAGGATTGGCCTTGATCAATGGAACGCAACTCATGCTGGGATACGGCGTCATGGCCGTGAAACGATTGGAGCGCATCGCCCAGTGGGCAGATGCGCTGTGCGCATGGTCACTGGAGGCCTGGATGGGACGTCCAGAACCGTTCGAGGCGTGCATCCATCAAATCCGAAATCAAGTGGGTGCGGAAATGGTTGCGGGCAATGTTCGCCAATGGCTCGAGGGCAGTGAATGGCAGAAAAGACCTCGGCAGCAGGTGCAAGACCCTTATTCATTCCGCTGCACGCCTCAGGTGCATGGAGCTTCAAGGAATTCCCTGCAGTACGCTCGAGGTGTCTTCGAAAATGAAGTGAATGCGGTAACCGACAACCCGCTTATTTTCCCGGCATTGAATCAGATTTTGAGCGGTGGAAACTTCCATGGCCAACCGCTGGCTTTGCATCTGGATGCCCTGGCACTTGCGGCGCATGAGTGGGGAAGCATCTCAGAACGCCGGACCTTCAAACTGCTTTCAGGAAAGCAAGGCTTACCGGCATTTTTGTCCTCCAATCCAGGTCTTAACAGTGGTTTGATGATTGCCCAGTACACTTCGGCGTCCCTGGTTTCACAGAACAAACAATTGTGCACACCGAGCTCATCGGATACCATTGATAGCAGCAACGGTCAAGAAGATCATGTGAGCATGGGAGCGAATGGTGCATTGAAGCTTTGGAAGGTGTTGGACAACGTTGAACAGGTGCTGGCGGTGGAATGCCTGACGGCTGCTCAGGCAACGAGCTTGCGCAATGAGCCGGGAATGGCCCCGCGGCTGCTACAATTGCAAGAGGCCTTTCGTGCAATTGTTCCATTTTCGGGTACCGATGTTTTCCTTCAGCCACAGATGCTTGCTGCGCGCGAGTGGATGTTTTCACAGGATTTGGATTCTTGACGAACGCCGCGCAGCCCCGCCAACTTATCTTCGAAACGTGATTACGCTCAAAGGCATTCGGAAATCGTACCAAACAGGAAGTCAATCGCTTGAAGTGCTCAAGGGCATTGACTGCGAGGTGTTGGAAGGAGAAATGGTTGCGATCATGGGTTCAAGTGGATCGGGAAAATCAACCTTGCTCAATGTGCTGGGATTGTTGGATGATACCGATCACGGTACCTACCTGCTGGATGGCAAGAAGATGAATGGGTTGACTGAGCGCATGGCGGCACGGTATCGGAGCCAGTTTTTGGGCTTTGTGTTTCAAAGTTTTAATTTGATTTCCTTCAAAACAGCGCTGGAAAATGTGGCTTTGCCGCTGTATTACCAAAAAGTGCCGCGAAAGGAGCGACAGTTGAAGGCAATGGAATACCTGACACGCGTCGGGTTGGCGGATTGGTCGGGTCACCTGCCCAATCAATTGAGTGGCGGGCAAAAGCAGCGTGTCGCGATTGCGCGAGCCCTGATTGCTCAGCCGCGATTGATTTTGGCGGATGAGCCTACCGGCGCGCTGGATTCAGTGACTTCTAACGAAGTGATGGTTCTTTTGCGCGAGATCAATAAAGAAGGCATTACCATCGTCATTGTTACGCACGAAAATGAAATTGCGAACCAATGCGATCGCGTCATTCGGCTCAAAGATGGTTTGATTGAAAATCCGCAAACCGCAAGCCATGTTTGATCGTGATTCGTGGTTGGAAATCGCCAATACCGTTTTGAGCAATCCACTACGCACGGGGCTGACGGGATTGAGTATTGCATTGGGGATTTTTATTTTAGTGGTCATGCAAGGCCTCGGAACGGGCCTCGAAAACGGGGTGCAATCCACCTTTGGTGACCGTGCCTCCAACTTGATTGAAATTCGAACGGGGCGAACGCAATTGGCTTATCGAGGTCGAAAACCCAATCGACAAGTCCAAATGCACAATGCCGATGAAGGCGCGTTGAAAGAACAGTTGGATACGATACCGGCTTGGTCGCGTTTGCTTTTTCGATGGGGCAGTACCGTACAATATGAGAACGAACAAGGTTCTTACGGTATGCGGGGCGTGGATCCGGACCAGGAAACCATCGCAGCCGTCAATGTTACCGCAGGGAGATTCATCAATGCCCGAGATTTAGCGGAGAACAGAAAGGTGGCTGTCATTGGAGGGCAAGTGCTCAGCGATCTTTTTCCCAGGGGGACGAAACCCGAAGACGCGGTGGGGTCATTTGTCATGGTGCGGGGAATTCAATTTGCAGTAGTTGGAGCCTTTGATCAATCGGGTTCACGATGGGAGAACCGCAGTGTCTATGTTCCGTTCACCACGGCTCAGCGTTTGTTTCAAAATTCAGATGTCATCAGCCGCATATCGATGGGTACGGGGACGGCGGAAATTGAGGAAACTAGAGCAACGTCGACCGGATTGCTTTCTTGGTTGCAAAACCGACTGGCGGTGCATCCCGAGGATTCGGAGGGCGTTTGGGTGGAAAACCGGAATGAAGATGCGGAAATGTTCCGTTCCATCTTTCAGGGAATTAATTTGTTTGTGTGGTTCGTGGGATTGATGACCTTGCTTGCCGGTGCGATGGGAGTGGCCAATATCATGGCCATTGTGGTGCGGGAGCGCACCAAAGAAATTGGCGTTCGAAAAGCTTTGGGAGCCACAAGCGGCAGCATTGTGGGACAAATCGTTCAGGAATCGGTGGTCTTGATGCTCGTTTCGGGCTGCCTTGGGTTGGTGGCCGGGGTTTGGACCCTTCAATCGGTCGCTCCGTATGCGGATCATGAGTTTTTCTCGAACCCACGCGTTGACTTTGCTTCGGCAGTTCTGGCGCTGGGAATCCTTATCGCCGTCGGCGTTGTCAGCGCCCTTGGTCCTGCCACTCGAGCCGTTTCCATTCGCCCTGTAGAAGCCTTGCGAGATGAGTGAGCAATTGAAACGCCTATTCGATCGAGATCATTTTTTGGAGTTGATCCAAATTCTCGTTCAAAAACCACTGCGCACAGCCCTGAGTGGATTGGGAGTGGGATGGGGCCTGTTCATGATTATTCTCACGATTGGATCAGCCAACGGTTTGGAAAATGGTGTTTCGCAAGACTTGGGTGATTCGGCGCGCAATAGCATGTTCATGTGGACCCAGTCCACCAGCATGCCCTACAAAGGCTTCCAGCGCGGACGAAGTGTTGATTTGACCATATCAGATGTTGAATACCTCAAGGCAAATAGCCAAACGTTGGTCGCTACTGCCCCGCAAAATCAGCTCGGCGGTTGGCGCGGTTCGAATAATGTAACACGTGGGATCAAAACGGGAGCTTTCACGGTTTTTGGTGAGTATCCTGAGCAGCGACTGATCGAGGCAAAACCCATTGAATCAGGCCGCCACATCAATAACCGGGACATATCCGACCGGCGAAAGATTGCTGTTATCGGAAAGCGTGTTCAAGACATTTTGTTTGCGAAGGATGAAAATCCCATTGGAAATAGCATTCGCATCAACGGCGTAAATTTTGCTGTGGTAGGCGTCTTTGGTTCCATGCGCGACGGAGAAGATGCTGAAGAGGATTTGCAGAGCATTTTGATTCCTTTTTCAACGTTCAATCAAGCCTTTCACTACGGAGATGAAGTCGGCTGGTTGTGCCTGCTGTTTGATGAAAATGTTCATGCCGACTCCGCGGCAACGGAGGTCATGGCTGTGCTAAAGTCACGGCTGTCCATACATCCGGATGACAATCGCGCATTTGGTCACTGGACAGTCGCCGAAGAATATGAGCAAATTCAATCTGTTTTTGGCGCCATTCGTTGGGTGAGCTTCGTCTTTGGCGGATTGGCGCTTTTGGCTGGAATCATCGGAATCATGAACATCATGCTCATTACAGTCCGAGAACGAACCAACGAACTTGGTGTGCGCAGAGCATTAGGAGCATCGCCCGGCATGATTGTTCGACAAATCATGGGAGAGACGTTGTTTCTAACGTCACTTTTTGGCGTCATCGGAGCCGTATTGGGAGTCGCAACCATTGAAGGGGTGGATGCTATTCTGCTTTCCAGTCCAGGCATGGATGGCGGTAGTTTCCGCAATCCAGAAGTTTCAGTAGATATCGTATTAAAATCATTGGCCATCATGGTCGTAATGGGCGCGGTTGCCGGCATTTTGCCTGCAATCCGAGCAGTGTCCATACGGCCTGTAGAAGCCATTAGAACGGAATAATTCATGAAAAAGGGAAGAGTAATTGCCTTATTGGTTTTCATTGTTTTGGTGCTGGTGGCAGCTGGCTACACCTTGAATCATCTCTTTGAGCAGGAGAAGCAAGAGGCCGCATCGTTTCGCACGGAACAACCCCGCATGGGCGACATCGTTATCAAAACCGTCGCGGCGGGCTCCATTCAACCGCGGCAGGAAATATTGATCAAGCCACAGATTTCGGGGATTGTTCGTAGGGTATTGGTGGAGGCAGGAGACCAAGTGCGAACAGGCGATGTCATTGCCGAAGTCACGGTTGTGCCGGATATGGGAGCATTGAGCAGTGCTGAAACCCGATTGCAGCGTGCCCGAATCAACCTCGAAGATGCAGAGATGAATGCGGATCGGAATCGGTCATTATTGGAACAGGGCATCATTGCGGCGGCGGACTACCAGGTGTTCGACATTGCATTGAAACAGGCCAAGGAAGAGGTATATGCTGCTGAGGACAACCTAAAGATTATCCAAGATGGCGTTGCAGCCCGCAGCGGAAGAACTTCGAATACCATGATTGCGGCAACGATCGACGGCATGGTTTTGGATGTTCCCGTGAAGAAGGGCAATAGCGTCATCGAAGCCAATAATTTCAATGAGGGCACCACCGTGGCGGCAGTAGCGGACATGCAGGACTTGGTTTTTCTTGGCAAAATTGATGAAAGTGAAGTAGAGAAGCTCTCGGTAGGGATGGACATCCAATTGACAATTGGGGCTATCGAAGGGCTGACCATTCCCGCGGCGTTGGAATACATTTCACCAAAAGGAGTGGAGGAGGCCGGTGCAATCCAGTTTGAAATTAAGGCGGCTGTTCAGCTCACCAAAGGTCAATTTTTGAGGGCGGGATACTCGGCCAATGCGAATGTCGTTCTGGACGAAAGGAGAGAAGTACTTGTCATTGCAGAGTCCTTGGTTCAATACGAAGGCCAAACGTCATACGTCGAAATTGCTGTGGCAGAAGATGTGTTCGAGCGACGGGATGTGGACCTGGGACTGTCTGATGGGATTACTGTGGAGCTGCTTTCCGGCATCGATGCAGACGCGTCAATCAAAGTTTGGAATCAACCACAATACCGCTGATTCCACCGAGGTTTCGTATTGCTGCTATTAGGTTACCGCCGCCTTGCGGACAATCCTGCGCATGAGATTGGGGGCCAATCGGTTCAGATAGGCTCCTACAATTTCGAACCGTCCAATCAGTACTTGCGCTTTTCTGCGTTCGATGGCGCGAATCATTTTCGTGGCGCACTCGGCGGGGCTCAAACCTTGCCCCGTTTTGGCGTCCATGGTTCCCTGGTGGCTTCCATCGCCAACGACGGCATTGAGCGAGATGGACGTGTGGATGAATCCGGGACACACCATGGTGACGCCGATACCATCTTCGTGATGCTCAGCTCTCAGCGCTTCGAAGAATCCATGAAGGGCATGTTTCGCACCACAATAGCCCGATCTCAGGGGAGATGAGAACAACCCCATGAGGCTCGTGACGACGGCGAAGTGTCCTTGCTGCATAGAAACGAAGTGCGGCAGCAAGGCTTTGGTGAGGGCAACCGTCCCGAAATAGTCGATTTCCATGACCCTGCGATCCACTTCTAATTTGGTGTCAATCGCACGAGAGCGCTGGCTTATTCCACCGCAATGCACCATCACATCAACCTGACCTTTCCAAGCAATGGCCTTCTCCACGTGCTGGGGCATGGAGTCAGAATCACTCAAATCCAAAGGCAGCACCATGCTGCGCTTTTGAGCGGAATCGCTCCAAGAGTCAACGACGGATTCCAATGCAGCTTGACGTCGGCTGGAGAGAATGACATTTGCACCTTTTTCAGACCAGGCCTGCGCAGCAGCTAAACCAATGCCGCTGCTTGCTCCTGTGATCCAAACGCACTTGTTGCTCCAATTCATTGCCGTATTTATCAACGGGGATCAGATGTCGATGTTCGCGTATTTCGCGTTCTCTTCGATGAATGCGCGCCGCGGGGGAACCTCGTCACCCATGAGCATGGAGAAGACGTGATCACAAGCGGCAGCGTTGTCAATCGTCACCTGACGCAACGTGCGGTTTTCAGGGTTCAAAGTCGTATCCCAAAGTTGTTCGGCATTCATCTCTCCGAGACCCTTGTAACGCTGAATTCCGATGCCGGAATCATTGCCCGCAGCCCCTTTGAACTGTTCAATCAATCGATCACGCTCGTCATCATCCCAGGCATACATCTGGCGCGAGCCTTTCTTCACCAAGTAAAGCGGTGGCGTAGCGATGTACACGTAACCGTTTTCGATGAGTTCTTTCATGTGCCGGAAGAAGAACGTGAGGATCAATGTTTCAATGTGGCTGCCATCCACGTCGGCGTCACACATGATGACAACCTTATGATAGCGGAGCTTGGTCATATTCAAGGCACGCTCATCTTCTTCCGTGCCCAATGTTACACCGAGGGCAGTGTAGATGTTTTTGATTTCTTCGTTTTCGAAGATCTTATGTTGCATGGCCTTTTCCACGTTCAAGATCTTTCCACGCAATGGCATAATCGCTTGGGTTGCTCGATCTCGGCCTTGTTTTGCCGTGCCACCGGCTGAGTCACCCTCCACCAGGAATAATTCGCAAAGCGCTGGATCTTTTTCAGCACAATCGGCCAGTTTTCCGGGCAAACCAGAACCGCTCATTACCGTCTTGCGTTGGACCATTTCACGCGCTTTACGCGCCGCATGCCTCGCCTGAGCGGCCAAAATCACCTTATTAACGATGGTCTTGGCTTCGCCCGGGTGCTCCTCCAAGTAATTTTCGAGCATGTCGGAAACCGCTTGGCTCACGGGAGCACTCACTTCAGCGTTTCCAAGTTTTGTTTTGGTTTGGCCTTGGAACTGAGGTTCGGCGACCTTCACGCTCACAACGGCAGTGAGACCTTCGCGGAAGTCATCCGCGGAAATGTCAAATTTGAGTTTGTCGAGCATTCCGCTCGATTCCGCATACTTTTTCAAGGTCAGCGTTAATCCGCGTCTGAATCCAGTCAAGTGGGTTCCTCCTTCATACGTGTTGATGTTGTTCACGTAAGAGAATAGATTTTCTGCAAACGACGTGTTGTACGTCATGGCGACTTCTACTGGAACGCCATTTCTCTCACCGCTCACGTGAATCACCTCTGAGATCAGCGATTCTCGGTTGGAATCCAAATAGGAAACGAAGTCCTTGAGGCCTTCCTCTGAGTGGAAGGTTTCATTGAGGAATCCTTCCTCTTTGCCTTCCTCATCGTAAACTTTTTCACGTTCATCGACCAGGGTAATGGTCAAGCCATGGTTCAAGAACGCTAGTTCACGCATCCGATTGGCCAACGTCTCATACGTATAGATGAGGGTTTCGAAAATTTCCGAATCGGGCAGAAAGGTAACGACGGTTCCGTTTCGATCAGATGTTCCCGTTTCTCGCACGGGGTAGGATTCTTTTCCTCGGCTGTATTCCTGCTCGTATGATTTTCCGTTTCGATGCACTTCAGCTTTCAAGTGGCTGGATAAAGCGTTGACGCATGATACACCTACGCCGTGCAGGCCACCGGAAACTTTGTAGCTGTCTTTGTCAAATTTACCTCCGGCACCAATCTTGGTCATGACCACTTGCAGTGCCGATACTCCTTCTTTTTCATGGATGTCCACTGGAATACCTCGACCGTTGTCCTCAACGCGAATGCCATTTTCGGGCGTGATTGTAACGTGTATGGTGTCACAGTGTCCCGCAAGTGCTTCGTCAATGGAATTATCGACTACTTCATAGACCAGGTGATGCAATCCACGCACGCCGACGTCGCCGATATACATAGATGGGCGCATCCGGACGTGCTCCATTCCTTCGAGCGCTTGGATATTGCTCGCATCATAATTGCCGATGTTTTTATTCGCATCTGCTTGATTTCCTTCTGCCTCGTTCAGGTTTTCTTCCGCCATGGTTTCCGTCGTTAAAATTTGGTTCGAATGCAACACTCGAATTAGACTTTAAAAATAGCATGAAACGCCTGCAATAGCTCGTTTTAGCTCGACTTTTTGCGCCTCAGTTTTCCACAAAAAAAGCAGGTTTGCTCACAACTTCGAAAAGCATTAAAATGCGATGCTTGCACCCAATTGGAATCGAATGTTTTGGCTGGCGTATCCTGTGAAATAGGGATTGGTCTGGTTCAGAAGGTTATTTACGTGCAACCAGCCACTCAGCCTAGCGTTGTAGAGGTATTCGGCTTGGAAATTGATCAGGGTTATGTTGCTGAGGTCTTGGGCAAACCCAACGAGCTCGCTCGTGGATTGCAAGGCAACGGGTGAGCTTAGATCGCTATCAAGCGTCGTCGTCAACCCCTTTCGTCCCGCCAGAATAGCGAGGTTGGCCTGAAGCCTCAATTTATCTTTGATGGTGTGGGATGCGGTAGCTTCTAGTTCGAGTTGCGGAAGAAACCAAGCTTGACTGTTATTGGTCAAGCTATCGCGCATGCGATAGGTGTGCTGATTCATCTCTGCTTGCAATGCTGTAGCTTTTCCCAACTTCCAAGTGACATCGCCATGCAGGGTGGTGATGGAAATGTCCTGGTACAGCGGCCTGAACGTGCGTCCATCACTCATCACATTCTCCTGAACCCAGAAAAGATGTTGATCGTTTCGCTTGAATTCTGCGTTTATGTTAAAAGAGAAACTGCGGGTAATGGAGCCTCTCATGCCTGCAACGGCGTGGATGGTTTCGTAGGTGTTGTGCCAGACTTTGCTGCTGTCCAAAAGCCCCATGGTAGGCATGGATACAAATGGGTTGGCTTTTAATGCCGTTTGGTAGCGGTTTTGGCGAACACCACCGTCAATGCGGATATACGGGATGAACAAGTCGCGCAGAAGGCTTACCGAGGCGTCCAATTCTGGAGCGAATAGAAACGGCTGGTTGCCTTGTGCATCGATCCACAGGCCCAAACCAAAGGATGTTTTGATGGGACCTATGGTTTTCCGGATGGATGGGTGTAGATCGAAGATTGCTTGGCGTTCGTTCATGGCCGGCAGGCCTTCTTCCAATCGGTTGAGTCGATCGATGTTCATGTGCACATCCAAATGGACCGGGATGGTGTCTAAGGCGCCAGATAGACCGATGCTGAGATCAAAGTTGTGCTCTTGCGCAAGGTTGCTTGCCCAGAGGAATGCATGGTTCAACTCAATTTCATGCTGCCATGAAGCCGATTTTGCATGCCGGTTTGCAACGTGAAGTGAGTTGGAGAATACTTGATAATGGTAATCATCACCCGCAATGACCAGCGCGCTGTCTTGGCTGAGGGAGCGTATTCCTCCGTACAGGCTGATGTTTTCGCGTTGGTATGAAGAGGCAAAGGTCAAGGCTTCGTCATTCCAGAACTTTCGGTAAAAGCCACCCAAGTGGTTAGAGCTAAAGCCTTGTTCAATGGAATCATTGTCCATGAATCCGCCATCGGTTGATTCGTGTTTGAACTGAACTCCCCATGACTTTGATCGTGAGCGCACATCCGAGTAGCTCACGTGAAGCAGGGGGCTGAGGTAATTGCCCATGCCTGCATTGATGTAGCCTTTGTAAAGCCGTGGCAGGGGATCATTTATTTTCAAACGAACAGGTCCGTTGCGCGTCCAAACAGGCTCAACATTGAGCATTTTGGGAATAACGGGGTAGGTGAAACGGGGTTTCTCATTGCCCATGCGAGCCGCTTCCGGCCAGTGAAGTTGTTTGTGCGCGTCTTGCAGCAGAACTTCTCGATCGCCAATGAATGTGACGTCCAAATCCAAGGTGTCAGCTCCAAGAGCAGATTCGTCTGTATGGGCCTGGCCAACAACTGCGAAGCCAATCGCAGCAAGAGCCAAGAAGGAGGAGTGGTAGGTAATCGTCATAGGATCAAGGAGCTTCAGGCGTTGTTTCTTCTGTGGAGGTGCTGTCAGAGCTGACGTTAATCATCAACGCTGCGTCTTCCAAGCGTTTGATTTTAATCAATCTTTGTTCCGCTTCGACGCGTATTGCTGGGTCCTGAACAAACTCAAGGATGCTTTCGCCGGTGGTTTTCGCTTGGAACCAATCTTCCATGCCGATGTAGGCATCGATGAGCAGCAAAAAGGCTTTGTGTTTCCAAGTGTCGAAGGCAGCGAACTGATCAATCAGCTGAAAGATTTCCGATTCGGTATTCTTGTATAATTGATCTCGGTAAGGGTAAGTGCAGAGCAAATAAGCACACTCTGCGCCACGCTCGCCCCCGAAGGATGCGATGTGCATCAGGTCGGCTTGTGCGGCATCAAACGCTGCATTGGCAAAGTTGATTTTGGCTCTCCAATAGCGCGCCGTTCGCCGAATGTCTTCCGGCGTTTGATTTTCTGAAATAACTTGGTCGGCGTATGCTTTTGCTTGATCAAACGATTCCATGGTGAAATAGCATCGCATCAGTCCGATGCGGGCTTCAAGTTTGTTTTCTTTGAGAACACTTACGGCTTCTAACGCTTGATAATGTGCCAATGCTGACGATACATCTCCTGCATTCCAGGCAATGGTCGCGGCTCCCAATGCTGCGGATTCAGTGAAGTCACTGATGGGCTGCTGCAAGACGTATTCAAAGGCTCGGCGTGCTTCTGCAACCTCCTTCAGATCGTATGCGCAATTGCCCAAGAAGAAGTGGGCCTCCGCCAAGAATCTGCCTTGGTCGTAATTCCGGATGTACTCGCTTAAGCGGAGCATGGCTTTTTCGCAGTTGCGCTCAAGGGCGAAATTTCGTGCGGCGTTGAAAAAGCGTTCTTCAATTTGATCTCCGTCCAATCCAACGCCTGGCGGCAAATTGTCAAGAAGGCCTCGGTCAATCAAGATGGGTTCAACGACATTGAATGCATCACCTGCAATGGGGTCTTGACCGTATTCGCTTCTGACGATATCCCACAATTCAAGCACCTCTTCTGCTCGGTCCTGCTTGACACCGATCAAGCATAGATCGACCAATGCATATTTTGTTCTCGGTGAGTTGGGAAAGTCGCTCCGCAATTGCTCGAGCACGGTCTTGGATAAATCCAGTTGATTCGTTTCAATGCATGCCCTTCCCAAAGCATATAACGCTTCGGGGACATAACTTGACGCTGGGGCCAATGCAATCAATTCTTGCAAGGCGGCAATTTCGTCGGCCTTTCGGTTGAGGGAACCGAAGCAGTCTGCGCGTTGGAAACGAGCATAGTCTTCGTGGTTTTCACTTGCGTCGATCACCTCGCTGTAGAAGCGTGCGGCGGATTCAAAGTCTTTGCTCGCATAATAGCAATCTCCCACCCGCAGCTTTGCGTCTCGGGTTTTTTCCGTACTGCTTTCGCCTACTTGCTTGAGGTAAGACCGAAATGCACTCAATGCATCGACGTATTTTTTGCGCTTGAAGAGCGCGTATCCCCTCGCGTAGATTCCATCGTTGTAATGCGCACTTTGATAAGCTCCAGGTGACGACTCAAATTGCGCGTAATAGGCGGTTGCCTGTGTGTACTTGCGCAGCAAATAGCTCAATTCTCCCTGCCAGAAATAGGATTCGGCGGTCATCAGTCGATCCACAGGGTATTCACGTACCCGCTCAAAATATGCGTGAGCATCTGCATAAGAACCGCTGCGAAACAACTCAACCCCACGGTTGTAGGACACGAGTTGGTAAGCGGTTTGAACTTTGGGCGACTTGTCTTCGATCAGTAAAAGTGCGTCCAACGCTCGATCGTAATCTTTGGAAGACATATACACCTCTAAGAGAAAACCGTAGGCTTCGTCGCGCCTTTTCGACTCTGGGTATTCCCGGAGGTAACGCTCTATGGCTGTAATTGCATCGTCGAAGGGGTTGTAGGTAAGTTCATACGCAAGCTTGGCATAGCTGAACAAGGCATCTTCACTGACCTCCGCATCAAAATTCAACTCGGATGTTTTCTTGAATGTTGTGCGTGCTTTGTCACGCTCATCCAACCCCAAATAACAATCGGCCATATGGTAGAGGGCCAATTGCCCCATTTTATCTTGCTCTCGGACCACGATGGAGAAGCAATTCAGAGCCTTTCGATATGCAGCGGCCCGGTAGTAAGTGAAGCCCATTTGGTACGAAAATGCCCTTGTACGATCTCGCCCACGGCTGTAATGATAGGCTTCTTCGAGGTATGGCAGCGCCTCTTCAAATTGCCGCAAGCGATAGAGTGCATCACCCACGAGACGTGCGACATCGGCGCGCTGTGCTTCCCGAATTTCAAAGTCTGGATTGATGACGCTTGGCGCGTACTCGATCAGTGCCTGGTATTGCTCGGTTTCATGGAGAAGTTGAGCAATGTAAATGGGGACCAAATGTTGAAACCGCGGTTCGCTTTCCAAAGATTGAAATCCCTCTAACGCCACTTGTGGCTGTCCTTTGAGGTAGGAGATATGACTGAAATAATATTTTGCAGGCATTTGGTATTGCCCGGCATCCGCTCCGCCTTCCATCACCGTGAATAAATCAAGCCGTGCTTCTTCGAATTGTTCCAATTCAAAATGGGCATGGCCTCGCTTGAATTTCTTCTCCAATTTTTCATCCGGTTTCATCCGAAGCGGATTCAAGCCGTTGAACGCATCGATGGCGTCCTTCCAATCGCGTTTTCGGTAAAAGTAATTGGCCAATTCCCATTGGATTTTTTGCCCCAGTGGATTCTCCGGATAGTCGGAAAGGAAATCTTTGACTCGATTTGCAGCGTCAGCCTGTTGGAGTTGGATCGAGCAAAAAGCCACACGATAAAAAGCAAGCGCGCATTGCGTGGACGCCCGGTCTGTTTGTTCAGCTAGCCATTCCTCATAGCTGAAAAGTGCATTGCTGTACTTCTCATGTTCCCACAATTCGGTGGCGTTTTCCCAATGTTCATTCGCTTCATTCCAAGGCGTTGGTGTTGCGTTTTGAGCGAAACTCTGTCCGCAAATTGCGATGAGCAATGCTCCTAAAGCAAGCAGTTGGTTGTGGATGTGGTGCATGAGAGGCTTCAGATATGTCCCACCGAAGGTCGTTTTTTTAGTCGCTTCGGCAGGAGCGCGTGTCCGAAGTTCTCAACGCAGTGCTGTGCCTTTTTCTTCCTTTCTATTTCACAAAAAAAGCACAGGCTCATGCATGTGCTTTTTCAACAGAAAGAGGAGATGAGAATCATTCATCTCCAGCCATTGGTGCCCCTTCAGGCACATCAGCGATCATCACGCCAGCCGCCTCAAAAGCGAGTTCGTAGACGGGCACGGTTACTGCTTCGATTTCTGCTGCGGTGGCTCCAGCGTCTTCCAAAAGGTGCTTTTGCAAGTCCACGGAAATGGTGTCGTAAAACGCTTCGCCGTAGAAGTAGGATTTTTTGCCTTGAACGCTGTCTTTCGGGACAAAAAAGGCATGGTCTTTCATGAAAACACGAACGGCCTCGTCCTCTGTGCCTTTCACAGTCATCCAGCATCCCATTGTCTGGCAGCTCTGTACGATTTCCGCTTCAAAAATTCCGACTGCACTGCCTGATTCTGCAATCATCGCTGCTGCATCTTTGACCGCGAAAGTTGCTGCACCTTCGGGAATGTCTTCCCCATAGTAAGACCAGTCAGGGGCCGGTTGTCCGGCATCATTGGAAGATTTGGTTGCGTCGCAACCCACAAAGAAAAGAGGCACGCTGAGGAGTAAGAATTGAATTTTCATGCTGTGAATTTCGGAGATAAGGTGCAAACTTCGGTCACTATTTGAGCCGAATTTCAAACTCGGTTCGACGGTTGCGAGAGCGTCCTTCATCTGAGTCGTTGCTCAGGATGGGGGTGGTTTCGCCTTTTCCTTCGTAGCTGATGCGCTGGCGTTCGACACCATTGCTGTGAAGCGCTTCAGCTACAGCTTTGGCTCGCTGTTCAGAAAGCAGCTGGTTGGCTTCCCGTTCGCCGCGGTTATCTGTGTGGCCAATCACGTGAACGCCGATCGCTTCGTTCCGAAGAAGGTAGGCCGAAAACAGTTCGAGCATGAGCAGGCTGGTCCGATTGATGGAAGAAGAGTTGGTCTGGAATTGGATCTCCCCAATCTCGAATGCTTCGCCATCTTCAGCCGGCTCCAGATCAATCATGGCCACCGTATTATTGACCGGTGCATCGCCCTTTTCATGATCGTATAGTACCTGCGCTTCAAAAGCAATGCCGTCGGCCTCGGCAATGAGCAAAACATCTTCTTGAACGCTCATTTGCACAACCGAAGCAAATCGTCCGTCTTCTGCATTGATTTTCACTTCTTCAATCCGCCGCGACTGCGCGTATTGCAGATAAAGTTTGGTGCCATCTGGAATAATGCCATTGGCGTCGTTGATGGTGCCTTTGACCACAAATACCGGGTCGGGTTGATAGCCTTCAGGCAATGGGAATTGCAGGATGTCAAGCCCTTTGGTACCTGATCTTCGGCTCGAAAACATGGCTTCCCTTCCATCGGCGCTGACCACGAGTCCATGTTCATCACCCGTGGTATTGACGGGTGCCCCAAGGTTTTTAGCGTCTCCCCATGTCCCCGTGGAATCGCGTTGACACATCCAGATATCATAGCCTCCGCCTCCGGGGCTCCTGTCACTCGCGAAGTAAAGCGTGCGTCCATCCGGATGCAGAAACGGTGCTTTGTCATTGGTTGAGGAGTTGATGGGAGCCGGAAGCAATTGAGCCTCCTGCCATGTCCCATTCGAATCCAGAGAAGTTTTCCAAATGTCCATGGTTGCATTGCCCGAGGCATCTGTGATGGAACGTGCGTTGACTGAGCTGAAAAACAATTCCATGCCATCGGGGCTCAAGGCAGGCTGCGCTTCCCAGCCATCCGGAGAATTGAGCGCAGCAATCGGCATCAAATCACCCCAGAAATAGGTTCTTGTACCGTCATCGTTGCGATCGAGCAGCTGGTATTTGGCACGAAACAAGTCAATATTGTTGGGAAAGCCAGCCACGGGATTCTGAGCGGCGATATAAAGCTCCATGTTGTCAACAGATATACTCACCCCTCCGTAATTCAATCCGTCTCGAAACGGGTGGTCCAATGCTTGGCCGGTTCCAAATGGGCTGTCATTGATGCGTTCACTGAGCATGAACGTTTCGGTCTCCCTCGACAGGACATCCCCTTTTGCCTTAGACAATCCTTTACGGGTAAAGAATAACATGGATCCATCAGGGGAAAGTCCGGGCAAATATTCATCGGATGGTTCGCTGATGGGGACGATTGACGCAGGGGTATAGGTGTCTTTGTTTTTCCAGAAATCAAGCAGGAAATCGATGTTGGGAAGAACACCTCTGACCTCTTCCGCATGTTTCTCATAGCGCTTTCCGAGTGCTTCCTCTGGTTCCTTCGGAAAGCCTAGAAAAGTATCAAACCAATCTTTGGCTTCTTGGTATCTCCCGTCGCCATAAGCCATCGCTCCTAACATGTAGTTCACATCAGCATTGAAGAAAGGGCAGAGGTCATGGAGCTGGGTCAAAGGTTCCTCTGCAGCCCTGAAGCTGCCGCGCGAACGTTTTATTTCATTGAATTCAAGCCGACCCCATTCATAGAGGCATTCCATGCAGTCTTCTTCGCGATCGTACGCGGCTTGAAGGAATCCAATCCGCTCAGCGCGATCATATTTGGAGCCATTCATTCCCTTTTCGAGCAGTTTTGCTGTCTTCGTGTTCAATGTTGCTTGGCAGGGATCATCCTCATCGGGATCATCCTGCGCCAAAAGGACAACCGAATGAAAGGCAAGCATGCACAGGGTCAAAAGAATTTGTATGCCGCGGATGCTTGTCGAATGGTGTGCGGGACAATGCACCCATTCGTCGGTTGATATAGCCGATTGCGAGGGGGCGCTCATGATGCTATTGGGCGGCAGGAGTTTCCGGGTGAAGCTCATTTTCAGATGCAGCAATCATGGATGATACGGCGCCATCACCGGTCACATTAACCACCGTTCTGCACATGTCCAATATGCGGTCAACAGGAAAAATCAACGCAATCCAAGCGGGGTTGAGGCCCACGCTTTCCAGCACGATAATCATGAGCACCAATCCCGCAGATGGAACCGCAGCGGCTCCGATGGATGCCAAAGTGGCGGTGAGCACAATCACAGCTTGTTGTGACCAAGCGAGATCTACCATGTGAAATTGTGCCAGTGCTACGACTGCGATGGCCTGGTACATACTTGTGCCGTCCATGTTGACGGTTGCGCCGATGGGCAGCACAAATGAGGATGTCCGCGAACTGACCCCTAGTTTTTCGTGAACCGATTGCATCGTTACCGGCAAAGTTGCCACGGAGCTCGAAGTCGAAAAGGCGGTTAATTGGGCATCGCGCATTCCGGATGAAAAGCGCTTCCAACTCAGTTTTTTTACGGTCAAGCTCACCAGCATTGGATAAAACACAAACACCATGATTGCCAAACCAAGAACGACCACGAGGCTATAGCGGAGCAGAAAGCTCAGCAGTTGCTGCAGCATTTCGGGTTCAGTACCAGCGGCTTTGACCACCTGGCCAGCCATCAAGGCAAAGACGAAAAATGGCATGGCACGCATTACGACCCAGACCATTTGAATGAAAACTTCATTCAACGAATCAATGGCACGAACGAGCGGCGATTTCTTTTCTTCCGGCAGGCCAACGATCACGACCCCGAAGAAGATGGCGAAGAAGATGATTTGCAGCATTTTCATGTCCACCAGCGATCCAAAAATATTTTTGGGCACTACATCCACCAAGGGTTGCAATGGGCCACTGTTTTTGGTTGTGGTCGCTTTGTTTAATTTGTCCGATACCCAATCATTGTTTTTCGCTTCTTCCGCTGCAATTGCTTGAACCAGCTCTTGGCGTTCGGGGTCCTGCGCAAACTGAATGTCATCCAAGGCCTGAATGTCATTCGCATCGCGCCAAAGTTCGTAACGTATGCGATTGGACTCCAATAAATCGGGGTGAGCACCACTGCCCGGTGAAAAAACATTTACCAGAGCCAATCCAATGAGGACAGCAGCCATGGTGGTGAGGACATACGTGACCAATGTTTTCAATCCGAGCCTGCCGAGCTTTTGGATGTTTCCCAGGCTTGTGACGCCACTGATAATGCTAAAAAGCACCAGGGGTACGGCGATGAGCTTCAGTAAGTTGATGAAAATGTCACCAAACGGTTGAATGTAATTCAGGGTGAATTCATTCCAGCCAAGGGTCACGCTCAACCAAGCGTATCCCACGCCAAGAATCAAGCCGATGATCACCTGCCAATGGAGTGCCAATTTCGTCATGGTACGAATTTAGTTCCATTGCAGGAAGTTTTGAAGGCTTTAGTCCAGCCGTGTGGTGCGGTTTTTCAACCATTCATCCACCAATACTAACATTGTCATTGCTTCGACCAATGGAACCGCTCGAGGAAGAACGCAAGGATCGTGACGGCCTTTTCCCTCAATTTCGATGGCGTTTCCGTCACGGTCAATAGTCGGCTGCGTCTGCATGATGGTAGACACGGGTTTGAATGCGACACGCATAACGATGTCTTGTCCATTCGAAATGCCGCCCTGTATCCCACCGCTGTGATTCGTTTTGGTGCGCGCTTTTTCTCCAGCGTTTTGAACCCAGATATCATTGTGTTCGCTTCCGCGCATTTTTGATCCTGCAATGCCGCTTCCGATTTCCATTGCCTTCACAGCAGGTAAACTCCAAATGGCGTGGGCCAAAACGGCTTGTAACTTATCAAAGACAGGTTCTCCCCATCCGGCGGGCACCCCGGTTACCACTGCAGAAACGCTGCCGCCAACGGTGTCTCCGTTAGCTTTTGCCTCGTTGATGCATTTTTCCATTGCCCGAGCAACGTTCGTATCGGGACATCGCACGTCTGTTGCGTCAATACGCGAGCGTTCGAAAAAATGCGGTTCAGCTTCGAAAACGACGTTTTGCACGCGGTCCACGTACGCACACGTTTGAATCCCTTGTTTGGCCAAAATCAGGCGTGCAATGCCGCCAGCAACGACGCGGCATGCCGTTTCTCGGGCAGACGATCTCCCTCCGCCACGGTGGTCCCGAATGCCGTACTTGGCATTGTAGGTGTAGTCGGCATGAGAGGGGCGAAAGGCCGATTGGATGTGGTCATAATCGGTAGGGTTTTGGTCGGAATTTCGAATCAGAAAGCCGATCGGTGTGCCGGTTGTTTGGCCGTCAAAAATGCCGCTCAACCATTCCACACGATCCTGTTCTTTTCGACGGGTCGTCAATGTTGATTGTCCTGGTTTGCGGCGATTGAGATCGGCCTGAATGGCATCGAAATCGACTTTCAATCCCGAAGGACATCCATCGATGATGCCTCCAATCGCCGCTCCGTGCGACTCGCCAAAGGTGGTTAACCGAAAAATTGTTCCAAATGAATTGCCAG